>Ga0163150_10001722_pt1 | contig 35857 bp, 31 predicted proteins | sample OliLakLV19P2IB_FD_148628 | JGI IMG/M metagenome (GOLD analysis project Ga0163150, IMG submission 148628) | Freshwater microbial mat bacterial communities from Lake Vanda, McMurdo Dry Valleys, Antarctica - Oligotrophic Lake LV.19.P2.IB | ecosystem: Environmental > Aquatic > Freshwater > Lake >... | reverse complement strand
ACGGTCGCAGCCCCGTGGATTTGTGGAAACCTCTTGAGGAGTTTCCCACAAACCCACAGAATATTACAATGATAAATGAAATGGAAATGTCTAACTTAATGCAGTCCTAAAATTGGGGAGCTTACATACACACAACGATGGCCCCGATAGCGCGCATCTTTGTCGCCAACGATGGCGCGCCGTCTTCGACGCGTGCCCGCCGTTAATGCAAACTGAAGCACGTTATCCATACACTTGGCTACTAAACCCATGAACCCTTTCGTGTTGGTCAAAATGCTCATGGATACCGTACAAGCGGAAGTTTGCCAGAAAGGTACCTTGGCTATCGATTATGTATAAGGTCATTCGTACCTTCGTTTGATGTTCACACCTGGCAACGCGTCATAGACGCGCGCCATCGTAGGCTTTAAACTTTTGAACTCCCGCTTCACAATACCTGATAACGAAGTAATCAGCAAAATTTATCCGATCGGAAGCCACAAGGTAATGTTGGATGATGATTTGGCGACACTCTATCTGGTGGATACCAAAAGACTTAACGAACAAGTGAAGCGGAATCTGGACAGGTTCCCGGAGGACTTTATGTTCCAACTGACAGATCAAGAATGGGAATCTTTGAGGTCGCAAACTGCGACGTCAAAGAAAGGCCGAGGTGGTCGCCGATATGCACCTTTTGCATTCACAGAACATGGAGTTTTGATGTTATCAAGTGTCCTGAATAGTGAACGGGCCATCCAGGTTAATATCCAAATCATGAGGATTTACTCCAAACTCAAAATGATGGTGATGGATCATAAAGATATTTTGATAAAGCCCCCGATAGCGCGCGTCTTCCACACAACGATGGCGCGCCGTCTTCGACGCGTGCCCGCTGTAAATGCAAACTGAAGCAGCTTATCCATGCACTTGGCTACTAAACCCATGAACCCTTTCGTGTTGGTCAAAATGTTCATGGATACCGTACAAGCGGAAGTTTACCAGAAAAGGTATAAGGTCATTCGTACCTTCGTTTGATGTTCACACCTGGCAACGCGTCATAGACGCGCGCCATCGTAGGCTTTAAACTTTTGAACTCCCGCTTCACAATACCTGATAACGAAGTAATCAGCAAAATTTATCCGATCGGAAGCCACAAGGTAATGTTGGATGATGATTTGGCGACACTCTATCTGGTGGATACCAAAAGACTTAACGAACAAGTGAAGCGGAATCTGGACAGGTTCCCGGAGGACTTTATGTTCCAACTGACAGATCAAGAATGGGAATCTTTGAGGTCGCAAACTGCGACGTCAAAGAAAGGCCGAGGTGGTCGCCGATATGCACCTTTTGCATTCACAGAACATGGAGTTTTGATGTTATCAAGTGTCCTGAATAGTGAACGGGCCATCCAGGTTAATATCCAAATCATGAGGATTTACTCCAAACTCAAAATGATGGTGATGGATCATAAAGATATTTTGATAAAGCTGGAGAAGCTGGAAGAAAAAAATTGGTGAACATGATGAGAACTTCAAGGTAGTATTCACCTATTTGAAGGAGTTGTTGAACCCGGATACAGAACCCTTGCGGAAGATTGGATTCAAGAGACAGGAAGAAGATTAGGCGGAGCGTCCCTCCCTTCGTTGGCGGTGGGCCGCCCCCTCGCCCGGAGCAGACTATCCCTTAACTTTTGCGAAGCCTACAACCAGCTTCCAAGATGCCCTCTTTGCGTCCTTTGCGAAGGCTTTGGGCCCATTGCGTTTAAACGACCTTGGGAAAGTAAAATGTAAAACCGGCCCGCCAGCTACTAGTCTCCTAACCCCAGCTACCAGTTTCTCCCACCTCCATGACCTTCAGCAGGTTACCCGTACCGCTTCTTCCGCCCGCGGAAAATGACGCAAGCATCTTTTGATTATTGATCAAAACGCATATCTTCATCCCCATCATCTATGAAGTTGTTTGTAGGAAGTACAAAATAATTTTTAGAGGTAATCAATGATGGAAAGCCCGGATGAAAACATAATCCTTTGGCCCCTCTTGGTGTATGGAGCGATCGTCCTCAGTCTGATCGGCGCCATATTGGGAATCTCCTATGTCCTCGGCCAGCATCACAACGACCGCGCCACCGGCACCCCTTATGAAGGTGGCATCCTGAGCCACGGATCCGCCCGCCTCCGGTTTTCGTCCCAATTTTATATGATCGCCATGCTCTTCGTCATCTTTGACGTAGAAACCATTTTCATCTTCGCCTGGGCTATTGCCTTCCGCGAACTGGGGTGGCTCGGCTATGCCGGCGTCCTCGTCTTTATCGCGCTGCTCGTCATCGTCCTCATCTATGAGTGGAAGAACGGCGCCCTCGACTTCGGCCCGGACGGAAAGAAGATCCTGAAGGCCTACAAGAAGCGCAACAAAGAAACCCCCGTCCTATGAAGTGGTGGCTGACAAATCCGCAGGAGCCTGCCGGCAACATCCAGGGAACCGGATCGATGGAAGAAACCGTACGTCAAAGCCTTGTCCTGAGCACGGTTCAGGATCTGCTAGGGTGGGGCCGCAAGAATTCAATGTGGCCCTTTCATTTTGGCCTCTCGTGCTGCTTTGTCGAAATGGCCACCAGCATGACCCCCAAATATGACGTCGCACGATTTGGAGCGGAAGTAATACGCGGCACCCCACGCGAAGCAGATGTGATGATCATCGCCGGAACGGTATTCATCAAGATGGCGCCCATTATCAAGCGCCTCCACGAGCAGATGATGGAGCCGCGGTGGGTCATCTCCATGGGCTCCTGCGCCAATTCGGGCGGGATGTATGATATCTACAGCGTCGTGCAGGGAGTAGACAAGTTCCTCCCCGTCGACGTATACGTGCCTGGCTGCCCGCCGCGGCCCGATGCCTTTATGGAAGGCCTCACGCTGCTCGCCGAGCGGGTGGGGCAGGAAAAGCGCCCGCTCAGCTGGATGATCGGCGACCAGGGGGTGATCCGCCCCGAGAAAATCTCGGTGAAAGCGCGCAAAGAAGAGCAACGCAAAAAGATGACACAGTTCCCGTCCCCGGACGGTATTTGAAAAGGAGAGATGGATTTTAACCCTTGAAAAAGAGAAGCATGAGATAGGGAGTACGAATAGATTTCGAAAGACAGTTAATACGGACGCATGGACCTCGGACCAACAGAACTCTTGCAGTTGAAGTTTGGTGAGGACAATTTCACACGGCAAGAAACCAAAGACGGGGTCGTCACACTTTGGGTTCCGCCGGGAAAAATTGTCGCGGTGCTCCAGTATCTCAAGCAGGCGATCCCACAGCCCTACCTGTTTCTTTTCGACCTCTCCGCCATCGACGAGCGCACCCGCAAGAAAGAACCCGGATATCCTTCCGATACGTTCACCGTCGTATACCACCTGCTGTCGTTCGGTCGCAACAGTTTCCTGCGGCTGAAAGTGGCCCTCTCCGGCGCCGACCCTTCCATTCCTACCATCACGTCGGTGTGGGACAATGCCAACTGGTACGAGCGCGAGGTGTGGGACATGTTCGGCATCCGCTTCGACGGCCATCCCAACCTCCGCCGCATCCTCATGCCCCTCACCTGGAGCGGCCACCCACTGAGAAAAGATCATCCCGCCCGCGCCACGGAAATGGGACCATTCGAACTCTTCGATGAAAAGCAGGACCGCGAACAGGACGCCCTGCAGTTCAAGCCGGAAGAGTGGGGGATGGAAACACAAAGCGAGGAATCGGATTTCATGTTCCTCAACATCGGACCGCAGCATCCGGGCACCCACGGCGTGCTGCGTATCATTCTGCAGCTCGACGGCGAAGACATCGTCGACGCCGTCCCCGACATCGGCTTTCACCACCGCGGTGCCGAGAAGATGGCGGAGCGGCAGACGTGGCATACCTACATCCCTTACACCGACCGGATAGACTACCTCGGCGGGGTAAACAACAACCTGGCCTATCTGCTGTCAGTAGAGAAACTGGCAGGCATCGAGATTCCCGAAAGGGCCAAGGTGATACGCGTGATGATGTGCGAGTTCTTCCGCATTGCGAGTCATTTGGTATGGTATGGAACGTTCTCCCAGGATGTGGGGCAGCTGTCGCCGGTTTTTTACATGTTCACCGACCGTGAAAAGATCTTCGACATCGTGGAAGCGGTGTGCGGCGGCCGCATGCACCCAAACTGGTTCCGCATCGGCGGCGTGGCACAAGACCTGCCCATCGGCTGGGAGGTGCTGGTGAAAAACTTCCTGGACTATTTCCCTGCCAAGCTCAGGGAATACGACAAAATGGTCATGAGCAATTCGCTGTTCAAGGCGCGGACGGTGGGCATCGGCATTTTCACACAGCAGGAGGCTATTGAATGGGGTGCCACCGGCGCCAACCTGCGGGCCACAGGCTCCGACTGGGATTTCCGTAAGAAGCAACCCTATTCCGGGTATGAAATGTTTGATTTTGACGTCCCTGTCGGGAAAAACGGCGATTGTTATGACCGCGCCGTCGTGCGAGTGGCGGAGATGCGGCAGAGCCTGCGCATCATCGAACAGTGCTACAAGAACATGCCAGCTGGCTCGTACAAATCAGATCATCCGCTGACGACACCTCCCATCAAGAAGCACACTATGCAGGATATCGAGACGCTCATCACGCACTTCCTCGGCGTAAGCTGGGGGCCGGTGATTCCTCCGGGGGAAGCAATGAGCTGCATCGAGGCGACGAAAGGGGCCAACGGATATTATGCAATCAGCGACGGCAACACATCGCCCTACCGGATGCGGGTGCGCGCGCCGTCGTTTGCACACATGCAGATGATACCCTACATCAGCCGCGGGTATACCGTGGCCGATTTGCTGAGTATCCTCGGCGCTATGGATTATGTATTGGCAGACATTGACCGATGAGTTGACATGCTGACGACCGAAGAAAAAAATGAAATCGAAAAAGCAGTAAGCCTCGTGCCTTACCGCAAGGCAGCGTGCGTCGAGGCGTTGAAAGTCGTTCAGGAAAAGCGGCGGTGGATCTCGGATGAAAGCCTGAAGGAGGTAGCCGACTACATGAAGATGACCGCGGAAGAGTTGGATTCTGTAGCGACCTTTTACAACCTTATTTTTCGCAAGCCCGTCGGCCGCCACATCATCCTCGTTTGCGACAGCATCAGCTGCTGGGTGATGGGTTATGAAAAAATCAAGGAGCAGTTGACGCAGGAACTGGGCATTGAGTACGGCGGTACAACGGCCGATGGAAAATTCACCATGCTGCCCAATCCGTGCCTCGGCACCTGCGATTGTGCACCCGCCCTCATGATTGACGGCGATTTGTACCGCAACATCACCGTCCAGCAGCTGCCTGAAATACTGCGTAACTATGAATAATGAACTTAAGTAAACTATAAACGCTTGGAAAAGCCGCTAACAGAACACATTCGGAAAGATCGGGAGCCCCTGACCCTGAAGGAGTATGAGCAGGCCGGCGGCTACCAGGCGTTGCGGAAAATACTGAAGGGCACGACGCCGAAAGAAGTGCAGACGCTGGTCACCGACTCCGGGTTGCGCGGTCGCGGCGGCGCGGGGTTCAGCACCGGCCTGAAGTGGAGTTTTGTTCCCATGAATGTGATCGGGACAAAGTACCTGATCTCCAACGCCGACGAGATGGAGCCCGGCACGTTCAAAGACCGGATCTTGCTAGAGTGTACGCCGCATCAGATGATCGAAGGGATGATCATCGCCTCGTTTGCCATCCAGGCGACGGAGTCATTTGTGTTTCTGCGGTGGGCATATAAGACCGCAGCGCGCGCCATCACCCGTGCCATCCAGGAAGCGTACGACGCTGGCTACCTGGGAAAAGATATTCTTGGCTCCGGCTTTCACCTCGACATGCATCTGCACACGGGCGTGGGACGGTACATGTGTGGAGAAGAAACAGCGTTGCTCAATTCGCTGGAAGGAAAGCGCGCCACGCCTAGGGCCAAGCCGCCCTTTCCGCAGATCAGCGGACTGTTTGGTAAACCTACTATCGTCAATAATGTAGAAACACTTTGTTGCCTTCCACCCATCGTCAATCACGGCGCGGAGTGGTTCAAAAAGTTAAGCCGCACGGGTGACGCGGGAACAAAATTGTACGGCGTAAGCGGGAAGGTGAAAACGCCCGGCGCGTGGGAGTTGCCGATGGGGGTGACCTTGCGGGAGCTTATCGAGGAATACGGCGGCGGGATGCAGGAAGGGCTGAAATTCAGAGGCGCTTTGCCAGGAGGGGCTTCCACCGACTTTCTGGTGGAAGAGCACCTGGACGTGAAAATGGACTATACCTCCGTGGCTGCAGCCGGCAGCCGCCTGGGAACAGGCACTGTGGTGGTTCTGGACGACAAAACGTGTCCGGTGGGCTTTGTGAAGAACCTGGAGCACTTCTTTGCCCAGGAATCCTGCGGTTTTTGCACCCCTTGCCGAGAAGGCATCCCCTGGGTGGAGAAAATCCTTGGATCTATTGATAAAGGGGAAGGGCGCATGGAGGACATGAACCTGCTCGAAATGCATGTCCGGGCGCTCGGACCCGGCAACACCTTCTGCGCCTTCGCCCCCGGAGCCATGGAACCCCTGCAAAGCGCCTTAAAATACTTCCGTGAAGACTTTGAAAGACACATAAACGAAAAGCACTGCCCCTGGCACACTCAACACGTCAGCACCTCAACACATTAACACATGAGCACTTATACCCTTTAACACTTATACACTTATACACTTATACACTTTTACACCCTAGCACATTACCACACATGCCCATCCTCTACATCGATAACACCCCGTACGAAGTAAGCCAGGGAAAGAACCTGCTGGAGGCCTGCCTCACGCTGGGCTTTGACCTGCCATATTTCTGCTGGCACCCTGCTATGGGTTCGGTGGGAGCATGTCGCCAGTGTGCGGTGAAGATCTTTAAAGATGAGAACGACACGAAAGGAAAGCTCATCATGTCGTGCATGGAGCCGGTGACTGCCAACCAGCGTATCTCTGTTGCCGACCCCGAAGCACGCGACTTCCGCGAACAGGTTATCGGTTGGCTCATGACCAACCATCCGCACGACTGCGCCGTATGCGACGAAGGCGGATCGTGCCACCTGCAGGACATGACGGTGATGACAGGTCACGCCTACCGGAAATTCAACTACAAAAAGAGAACCTACAAGAATCAAGACCTCGGCCCGTTCATCAACCACGAGATGAACCGCTGTATTCAGTGCTACCGGTGTGTACGTTTTTACAAAGACTACGCCGGAGGCCGCGATCTCGATGCCTTTGCGTCGCGCAACCAGGTTTACTTCGGCCGTCATGAAGACGGCGTATTGGAGAACGAGTTCAGCGGCAACCTCTCTGAAGTTTGTCCTACCGGTGTGTTCACCGACAAGACCCTCAAAGACCATTACACCCGCAAATGGGACCTGACGATGGCACCATCAATATGCCATCACTGTAGTCTCGGATGCAACACCATTGCCGGAGAGCGCTACGGCAGCGTGCGTATGATTGGCAACCGGTATCATGGTGATATTAACGGATATTTCCTTTGCGACCGCGGCCGCTTCGGCTACGAGTTCCTGAACGCGAAGGACCGCATCCGGAATCCAATGATACAAGGGCAGGTCGTGGATGGAGAAAAAATGCGGGCCGCTGTTGTCGATGCTGTACGGCAGCCGCGGGTGGTGGGGATCGGCTCGCCGCGGGCGTCGCTGCAATCGAACTATGCGCTGAAAGAGCTTGTGGGCAAAGACAATTTCTATCACGGCGTGTCGGAGGGGGAGCATGCCCTCGCTCACCTGGCGCTGGAAATACTTCAAAAGAATCCCCAGCGCATCGTTTCCATGAAGTCCGTTGAATCGGCCGATGCCATCTTCATCCTGGGAGATGATCTTACCAACACGGCGCCCATGATGGCGTTGGCCGTGCGGCAGGCGGTGCGCAACAAGCCGAAGGAGGCTGCAGACCAGGCAAAAATTCCCGGCTGGCACGATGCCGCTGTCCGGGAATTGGTTCAGGAAGAGAAGGGTCCGCTTTTCATCGCCGATGTGCTGCCCACTAAACTGGCCGATGTGGCGACCGGAGTATTCACCGGATCTCCGGATGACGTCGCCCGCCTCGGGTATGCGGTGGCCCATGTGCTTGATCCGGAAGCGCCTCCCGTCCAAGGGCTTTCTGCGGAAGACAGCAGCCTGGCACAGCAAATAGCGACAGCACTAGCCGGAGCTAAAAAGCCGGTGATTATAACGGGCACGTCTTCGGGACAGGCTCATGCGATACATGCCTCTTCCAATGTGCTGCTTGCCTTGCACAAGAAAAACAAGGATGCAGGGATTGTCATTACGCAGGCCGAATGCAACTCGCTCGGGCTGGCCATGATGGGAGGTAAGAGTTTGAAAGATGCTTTCAATGCCGGGTCCGTGGATACCCTCGTTGTTCTTGAGAACGATCTCTACCGGCACGATTCTACAGCGGCGGTCGACGCCTTTATGAAGCAATGCAATCAGGTAGTAGTCCTGGATCATGCAAACACTACCACGGTGCAGAAAGCGCACCTGGTCATTCCGGCCGGCGCTTTTGCAGAATCAGACGGCATCCTGGTAAACAACGAAGGTCGTGCACAGCGGTTCTTTCAGGTGTATGAAACGAAGAGCGACATTCAGGAAAGCTGGCGATGGCTGGCAGTAGTTGGCGCGGAGGCAGGAAAGGGGCGCATGGCTGAATGGAAGAATTTTGAGTCCGTCACGCACGCGATGGTATCTTCAGAGCCGCTGCTCCATGGTGCCGCGATGGTGACACCGTCGTCCGACTACCGGGTAGAAGGCCAGCGCATCCCGCGTGCTCCGCACCGCTACAGCGGACGTACCGCCATGACGGCCGACATCGCCGTGAGTGAGCCGAAGCCGCCGGAAGATCCGGACTCATCGATGTCGTATACCATGGAAGGCTTCCGGGGTCAGCCTCCGTCGTCGATGATTCCATTCTACTGGTCGCCGGGATGGAACTCGGTGCAGTCGGTGAACAAATACCAGGAAGAAGTCGGCGCAGCCCTTCGCGGTGGCGACCCTGGATTGAAACTTATTGTTGCCTTGGGTCAACACGGTGCACCGCATTACTTCAAAGACATTCCCGAAAAATTCAAACCAGAAGCGGGGCGTCTCCGGATCGCCAGGCTGCATCACATTTTTGGATCGGAGGAATTGAGTGCCCGCTCAGCGTCGGTAGCTCAGCGCATACAAATGCCGTATGTCATGGTAAACACAGCCGATGCCGTCGGTCTCACCGAAGGGCAATTGGTTTCCGTATCGTGGAATGGAAGTGAGGCAAGACTCCCGGTTCGGTTGAACCCTTCGTTTCCGAAAGGAGTGATGGGATTGCCTGCGGGTATGACGTCGGTGGCCGGGGAAGAAGCATGGGGAATAATAAGTAACGTGAAAGAATGAAGCAACAACCACATGGATAGCCCAATCAATCCGTGGATCATCATCGGCGCTGTGCTTGCGGGCCTGCTTACCGTGGCTCCCGGTTTGATCTGGCTTGAGCGCCGGCTGCTGGCGCTGTGGCAGGATCGCTACGGCCCAAACCGCGCAGGGCCTTTTGGAGTACTGATCGTGCTGGCGGATACCATCAAGCTGATGTTCAAGGAAGACTGGATTCCTCCCTTTGCCGACAAGGCGGTGTTTGTCCTGGCTCCGGCGATTGTGGCCGTCACGGTGCTGATGAGTTTTGTCATCGTGCCGTTCTCACCGGGATTCATTGTTGTCGATTTGAACATAGGCCTCTTGTTCTTTCTGGCGATGTCTTCCATGGGCGCCTACAGCATCATTCTCGGGGGCTGGGCTTCCAACAACAAGTATGCGTTGCTCGGCGCCATGCGGGGTGCGGCGCAAATGATTTCCTATGAAGTATTCATGGGGCTGTCGCTGATGGGGGTGGTGCTCATCACCGGGTCGTTCCGGCTTACCGACATCATCGAAGCGCAGCGCGGGATGTGGTTTGTCATTCCCCAGTTCCTGGGCTTCGTCACCTTTTTTATCGCAGGCATCGCAGAAACACACCGGCTGCCTTTCGACATCCCCGAAGCGGAGAGCGAAATTATCGCCGGCTTTCACTCCGAATACTCCGGGATGAAATTCGGGCTCTTTTTCGTGGGCGAATACCTGGGCATCACGCTGATCTCGGCCATGGTGGTGTGCATGTTTTTTGGGGGATGGCTGGGTCCGGACTTCCTGCCGCCCATTGCCTGGTTTGTGATGAAGACGTTCGCCTTCATCGCCTTGTTTATTCTTCTCCGAGCCTCGCTGCCGCGCCCGCGCTACGATCAGCTGATGGAGTTTGGATGGAAAATTATTCTTCCGATCACGCTGATAAACGTGGTGTTAACGGCGGGAATATTATTATACATGGAACAGTAAGTGAAAAGAAAAGTGAATTGATGGACTTAACGCAACAAAATGTTTAGCATCATCCGAAGCATGTGGCTTGTCTTCCTGCATATGTTCCACAAGCGGGAGACCGTTCAGTATCCGGAGCAGAAGAACAAACTCCCGGCCCGGTGGCGGGGGCGTATCGTCCTCACCCGCGACCCCGATATGGGCGAGCGCTGCGTGGGCTGCTACCTCTGCGCGGCAGCCTGTCCGGTGGACTGCATTTCCCTGCAGGCTACGGAAGATGAAAATGGGCGCCGGTATCCGGAGTTCTTCCGCATCAATTTCTCGCGCTGCATCTTCTGCGGCTACTGCGAGGAAGCGTGCCCCACCTACGCCATCCAATTGATTCCTGACTTTGAAATGGGAGAGTACGACCGCCAGAACCTGGTCTATGAAAAGAAAGACCTCCTCATCGACGGCCAGGGAAAATACGAGGGCTACAATTACTACAAGGTGGCCGGCCTGGCGATCGGCGGCAAAGGAAAAGGGGAGGCGCAAAACGAAGAGCCACCGGTGGATGTAAAAAGTTTGCTGCCCTGATCATGGAGTTGGCATTTTACATAGCGGGCGCCATAGCCATCCTCTCCACCATGCTGGTGATCACCCGGTACAACATGATTCATGCGCTGTTGTACCTGGTGGTTTCTTTCCTGGCGTTGTCCGTTGTGTTCTTTACCCTGGGTGCCCCTTTTGCCGCGGTGCTGGAAGTGATTGTGTACGCCGGAGCTATCGTGGTGCTCCTCATTTTCGTCATCATGATGCTGAACCTGAAAGAAGAGGCCGTGGACCAGGAGCGGGAATGGCTAACACCTGGGGTATGGGTAGGCCCCGGAATCCTGGCTGCCATTCTCTTTGCGGAACTGGTCTACATCATGATTACCATGAACACCGGAAGCGTGATTTACACCGACGTGGATGCACGGGCGGTGGGGCTCTCGTTGTACGGTCCCTACATCATCGGCGTGGAGCTGAGCGGGTTACTGCTCATGGCAGGGATTGTCGGTGCCTATCATTTGGGCAGGCAGAAGAAGAAAGTAGTGCACCGATTTCTTGAAAACGTAGAAGAATGAGCACGATACCTGTAGAACATGGACTGTTGTTGGCCGGCATTTTATTCATGCTGGGACTTGTCAGCGTGCTGATCCGGCGCAACATCATCTTCATGCTGATCTCCGTAGAGATTATGCTGAACGCAGCCGGACTGGCCTTTATCGTGGCCGGTGCCAAGTGGGCCCAGGCCGACGGGCAGGTGATGTTCATTTTTATTCTGACGATGGCGGCAGCGGAAGTATCGGTGGGCCTGGCCCTGATCCTGCAGATCTACCATCAATTGAAGACGCTGGATAGTGATGCGGCCAATAAAATGAAAGGATAACGATGTATCTGATAAATACCATACCGGTTATCTAATGGAGCTGCTCTGGTTGATACCGGCTTTACCATTCACAGGCGCGTTTGTGCTGATCGTGTTCGGATCTCGTTTACCGAAATCAGCAGTACCCCTGGTCGGTGCGGGTTCCGTTGGCATCGCGGCGGTGATCACGGGGATCGTAGGAATAGACTTCCTTTCCAGCGGACTGGCATCGTATCAGTATGAGGCTTGGCGGTGGTTGGACGTGGCCGGACTTTCCACGGCGTTTGCATTTCACCTCGATGCGCTGTCACTGGTTTTCCTTTTTGTAATCACGTTTGTCGGATTCCTCATACACGTGTATTCTGGTGAGTTTATGGCTGACGATAATGGCTACGCACGCTTTTTCGCCTACCTCAATTTATTTGTTTCTTCCATGCTCATCCTGGTGCTGGCCAACAATCTTGTTCTTCTTTATCTCGGATGGGAAGGCGTGGGACTCTGCAGTTATTTATTAATCGGCTTCTGGTACACCGAAGAGAAGAACGGCTACGCGGCACGCAAGGCGTTCATCATCACCCGCGTCGGAGACACGGCACTGGCCATCGGGTTGTTCTGGTTATTTCAGGAATTCAACACGCTCAACATTCAGGAGATAGGCACAGCTGCGCTTGCCACCTGGGCGGTGGGATCAACCACGGCGGTAATCATCGCGCTCCTGTTGCTCGGCGGAGCGGCGGGCAAATCGGCACAGCTGCCGTTGCAGACCTGGCTTCCCGATGCGATGGCCGGACCGTCGCCGGTGAGTGCACTCATCCATGCCGCCACCATGGTGACTGCAGGGGTGTATCTTATTACGCGCATGCATGTGGTATTTGAATTGGCGCCGCTGGCACAATTCACTGTCGGGGTCATCGGCGCCGTTACGCTGCTGCTCGCCGGATTCAGCGCCCTCACCCAATGGGACCTCAAGCGCGTGCTTGCCTACTCCACCATCAGTCAGATCGGGTACATGTTCCTGGCACTGGGCGTAGGGGCGTGGTCAGCCTCTATATTCCATTTTATGATCCACGCGTTTTTCAAAGCGCTCCTTTTCCTTGCAGCGGGCGCAGTGATCATGGCGCTGCATCACGAACATGATATGTTCAAGATGGGCGGCCTTCGAAAAAAACTTCCTGTTATCTACTGGACGTTCCTGATTGGCTCGGCGTCTCTGGCGGCGTTCCCGCTGATCACCGCCGGCTTCTACAGCAAAGACCAGATTCTCTGGCTGGCCTGGGCGGGTGAAGGAGGGAGCATGTGGTTTTTCATGGCTGCGCTGCTAGGGGCCTTTATCACCTCCATCTACACGGGGCGCATGGTCTTTGTAACTTTCTTCGGAGATGAGAAAACGCACGTCGCCCACGTACCGGGAAAAGGGATCACCATTCCGTTGGTGGTGCTCGCCATCCTTTCGCTGGCAGGGGGCTTTATTGAACTCCCGCACACGTTTGGTCATATCACTATTTTCTCAGACTTCCTAGATCCAGTGGTGCCAACCACGGTGTTGCGCGAAGGCGCCGAAGCAAGCGAGTGGATCATTCAGTTGATTGCTGCCGTGGTGGCCTTGCTCGGCGTTTACGTTTCCTACGTGTTCTATGTGAAGAAGCCGGCGCTTGCCGATGAAATGAAAAACAGGGGACAAGCGCTGCACGCTTTCTGGCTTGGCGGTTGGGGTTTTGATACACTGTACAACACCGTGTTCGTCCGGCCCTTTGTTTATTTGGCAACTGTCAACAAGCGTGATGTGATCGACCGCCTCTACGACGGCATGGTGTTGATGGCGGAGTGGTTTCACGCCCTGCTTTCAGCAACGCAAAACGGAAGGCTGCGGTGGTATGTGCTGGGCATTGTCATCGGCGCCTTGTTCATTCTCACACTAACTATACTGACCGGATAAAAATGAAACACAAAAATTCGATACAGAAGACACCGTGGTCCTGATAAACTTCATAGTGATCCTGATGGCCGGGGGAATCCTCGCCTGGGTGGTAAGCCGGTGGAGTGCCGCGGCCCCCAAGTGGATTGCGTTGGGCAGCATGGGGCTCAACCTCGTGCTTGTGATCGCAGTGTGGATGGAAAACTGCGTCGTGCACCCGGCTGAAGACAGCTGGATCATCAAATTGGACTATCAGTGGATCCCTGCCTTCGGAATCAACTTCTCGCTGGCCCTCGACGGCCTGAGCCTCCTCATGCTGATGCTCACATTCTTCCTGGGCTTCCTGGCCGTGATCACATCCTGGAAAGAAATCACCTACCGGGTAGGTTTCTATTACTTCAACCTGCTGTGGGTCATAGCAGGAATTACCGGGGTCTTCCTTACCACCGACTTGTTCCTCTTCTACTTCTTCTGGGAGGTGATGCTTATCCCCATGTACTTCCTCATCGGCATCTGGGGACACGAGAACAGGCAGTATGCAGCGTACAAGTTTTTCATTTTTACACAGGCGAGCGGGTTGCTCATGCTCCTGGCTATTGCCGGATTGTATTTCGTACACGGTGATCAGACCGGAAATTATACGTTTGGATATTTTCAATTGCTGGAGACACAGCTGTCGCCGGGCATGGAGCGATGGCTGATGCTAGGATTTCTCGCGGCCTTTGTTGTGAAGCTACCGATCGTTCCTTTTCATACCTGGTTGCCCGATGCCCATTCCCAGGCACCGACCGCGGGAAGCCTCATCCTTGCCGGATTGCTTCTTAAAACCGGTGCTTACGGATTGATCCGGTTTGTGCTGCCGCTGTTTCCACACGCTGCGCATGAATTCGGGACGTGGGGAATGGCGCTGGGAGTAGTGGGTATTATCTACGGGGCCATCCTGGCTTTTGGTCAGACCGATCTGAAACGACTTGTCGCCTACACCAGCGTCAGCCACATGGGATTTGTCATGGTGGGCGTGTTTGCCTTCAACGAACTGGCCATGCAGGGAGTGGTGATGCAGATGATTACACACGGGATAAGCACGGGAGCGCTCTTTATTCTGGCCGGCTCCATTTACGAACGGATCCACACGCGCGAGATTACCAGCATGGGCGGGTTCTGGATCAAAGCTCCGTTTATGGGGACGATCACGTTGATCTTTGTTCTCGCGTCGCTCGGGCTGCCGGGTCTGGGGAACTTCGTTGCAGAATTCCTCACGCTGTTGGGCGCCTGGCAAGCCGACCGATTACTGACGGTGCTGGCCACCCTCGGACTGGTAGCAGCCACGGCGTATTCACTGCGCATCATGCAGCGCGTGTTCCTGGGAATGAAATCAGGGGAGGCCCCGTTTGAAGACTTCTCACTGCGTGAAAAGATTATGATGGTACCGCTGGCGGTTGTGATTATTTTGCTCGGGGTCTATCCTCATCCCGTGTTCAGCACTGCCGAGAGTTCCATTGCCAAGCTCTTCAGTGGTTTCAGCCAGGAGCAGCCAGCGTCAACGGAGAAGCAGCTAAAAGAAGGAGGTGCCCATGAATAACGTGGAGATCATCAACCTGCTTCCGGGCATTCTCCTCGGCTGCGCCTCGGTGCTAGCGTTGATTTCGATCACGATCAAACGAAATCACAAATTCACCTACCTCGTCACGGCCTCCAGCTTGCTGGGAGTGTTTTACTTTTTGATCACCTACGCGGTGAACCGCACCATCACGCTGGAGCCGCTCTTTATCATCGACGGATTCGGACTCTTTAATACAGGCCTCATCATCATCAGTACCCTGGCGGTGGTCATGATTTCCTATCCCTACTTTGAGCAGCGCGAAGAGCGGAAAGAGGAATACTACATCTTGCTGATTCTAGCCACGCTGGGCGCCTCCATGTTGGTGATCAGCAAACACTTTGTCTCTCTTTTCCTGGGACTGGAAATTCTTAGCATCTCCTTGTACGGCATGATTGCTTATTTGCGGAAGCGTGAGCGTTCTGACGAGGCGGGAATCAAATACCTCATCCTTGCTGCTTTTTCATCGGCCTTCCTGCTTTTTGGGATGGCGTTGGTTTATGCGGAAGCGGGGACGATGGATTTTGAAGGGATTGCCGTGTACATGTTTTCATTGGATGAGTTACCCCTGATTCTGGTAACTGGATTTGGGTTAATCATCGTAGGCGTGGGGTTCAAGCTGGGGATTGTTCCGTTTCACCTGTGGACGCCCGATGTGTATGAAGGAGCTCCGGCCCCGGTGACTGCGTTCATCGCCACGGTGTCGAAAGGAGGAGTGATCGTACTCCTGGTACGCTTTTTCATGATTATCCAGGGCCATCAATACACGGTGCTGGTCACTACGTTCACCGTCTTGGCCATCGCTTCGATGTTCGTGGGGAATTTCCTGGCCCTGCGCCAGAACAATGTCAAGCGCATTCTGGCCTACTCATCCATTGCACACATGGGATATATCCTGGTGGCCTTCCTGGCAGGAGGGGAGTTGGGCGCTGAGGCAGTTTGCTTTTACCTGGTAGCCTATTTTGCAACCAGCCTCGGGGCGTTCGGCATCGTAGCTGTGCTTTCTGACGAGGAACGTGATGCCGAGCGACTGGAAGATTATAAAGGGCTGCTGTGGAGCCGTCCCTGGATCGCGTCGACATTTACGGCGATGTTGCTGTCGCTGGCTGGCATCCCGTTGACAGCCGGATTCATTGGAAAGTTCTACATCATCGCGGCCGGAGTGAGCACGCACCGCTGGCTGCTGGTGGTGATGCTTGCGGTGAACAGCGTGATCGGTCTTTACTACTATATCAAGATCATTGCCGTGATGTTTGAACGGCCGGAGGAGGGAAGGCCGGTGCTGCATCCCAAATTGTACTGGGTTAACCTCGCAACACTCCTCTTGCTGGCAGTGGTCACGCTGTGGCTCGGTATGAATCCGCAGGGAATGATCGATCTCATCCGCGAGTTCCTGGGCTCAACCTGATATATCGATTGGTATGGATTGAATATTTCCCTAAATTCACCTTGTTAAACTAAATTGAGGGCCATGCAATTTCACAAAAATGAACTCTTCCTGATCTACGACCCGCAGTCGAATGTGGGCCGACAGACGAAAGCCCTGGCGCTTGATCTATGCAGCCACATCAACGAGGTGAATGTGAAGCAAGAGAAGTTGTCGCCGACCTATTGGCGTGAAATTGTGACGATGCTAGGTGTTCATCCCAAAGACCTCATGGACCAGACCGATCCTGAATACGTCAAAAAGATTACCAATAACGAGTATACCATGGATGGCTGGCTGGAAATTCTTGTCCATGACGCGCACCTTGTGAAATACCCCATTGTCGTCTTTGATCAGTCTGCGGTGGTATGTCGCACCCCTACGGACATCAACAAATTGAAGGCCAAGCCCATAGAGAAGGTGCTCCCGCATCTCAAAAACTACCGCAAATAAAACGTGTAGTCCCACGGTCCGCAGCCATGACTTCCTTAAGCCGTAGAAATTTCAACCGACTCCTGTCGGGAGCTGCAATAGCGCCGTTCTTTCCTTTGCAACATATTTTGGCCAACAACTCACATCCTGGCGCCAGCAGTTGGCCGGGTTATTCCAGGGCCATTGTCATTGATTTCCTCGCCAGTCCGGGGCCGTTCAACACCGCCGAGCGGTTCACTACCCTTTCCCAGGATATGGTGAAGAATGCTGTGGCCTCCGGAATTACCGCTGTGAACCTGACGGTTGGAGGCGGGGGCACCGTGGAAGAGAACTTTGGCCGGATTGCCATGTGGGAGCGGGAGCTTGCCGCTAATCCGGATTCGCTGATGAAGATCCGCAGTGCGTCGGACCTATATATAGCCAAGGAAAAGAAGAAACTGGGTCTCATGTACGGCTTCCAGGATGCCTCCGTGCTCGGAACGGACCTGACCCGCGTCCAGCTATTCAGCAGCTTTGGCGTCCGGATTATTCAGCTCACCTACAACACACGGAACCTTATTGGCGACGGCTGCCTTGAGTCTGCCAACGGCGGCCTCAGTCAACTGGGGCGCAACCTGGTGGCGGAACTCAACGACAAACGGATCCTCATCGACCTGTCCCATTGCGGCCAGCAGACCACCGCCGACGGAATAAAAGCGTCTGCGTATCCTGTGGCGATCACACACTCCGGATGTACATCGGTAGCGCAGCGCCCCCGCAACAAGCGCGATGAAGAATTACGCATGATGGCCGACAAGGGGGGAGTGATCGGTATATATATGATGCCGTTCCTCACCATGGGCAAGCAAACGAATGACCAGGACGTTATCAAACATATTGAACATGCCGTCCGGGTTTGCGGAGAGGATCATGTAGGCATCGGCAGTGACTTGTCGATTACCCCGCACACGGTAACAGAGGATTACAAGCAGTCCCACCGGGAGTTCGTGGCCGGCCGCCAGAAGCTGGGGATCGCCGCTCCGGGCGAAGACCCGGATGTCTTCATGTTTGTGCCGGAACTCAATGCGCCCAACCGGCTGGAACTCATCGCGGACCGGCTTCTAAAGAAGGGGCACACGGAAGCCCGGGTGGAAAAGATCATAGGCGGCAACTCCGCTCGCCTCCTGAAGGAAGTTTGGGGCGGTTGATGGCCTGGCAATGGCCGCTCACGGTATACCTGAAACTTCCGAATCCGTATTGAAATAGTTAGTTTCACACGCTCAAATACGAATCAAATACCACTTACTATGAAAAGGAATCTACAAACTGTTTTGCTGCTGGCCGGAATGGCTGTCAGCATCGTGTCCTGGTCTCAGATGACCCTGCCCCCGGGCGGCCAAAACCAGCGCGGTGAAGTTTCTCAAAATATGGGCCTGGTGAAAGTCACCATTATATACAACAGTCCCGATGTTGCTGGTCGTGAAATCTGGGGAAAGTTGGTCCCTTATGGCTTGGCAAATCTCAATGCCTTCCGGAGCACCGAGAAAAATCCATCTCCGTGGCGGGGCGGCGCTAATGAAAATACGACCATTTCGTTTTCAAGCGATGTGGAAGTGGAAGGAAAACCCCTCAAGGGGGGGACGTACGGTCTTCATTTCATTCCGGGACAGGAAGAATGGGTAGTAATTTTCTCTTCAAATTCTACTTCATGGGGGAGCTACTTCTATAACCCCGGCGAAGATGTGCTTCGGGTGAGTGTAAAAGCCGCGCCCTGTGAGCACAATGAGTTCCTCACCTATGAGTTCACAGATCGGCTTCAGAATAGCGCTATAGCCCGGATGAAGTGGGAAAAGCTTTCAGTTCCATTCAAGATTACGGTGCCAAATGGCAATGAATTGTATGTGAGGAAGTTAAGAGAAGAAATGGTTGGCCCAAAGGGGTTCAACTGGCTCAACGGCGTATCGGCCATTAACTTCTGCGCGACTAACAAGATTAACCTGGAGGAGGCCCTTGGCTGGGCGCAGTCGTATGCCGACCGGAATATCAAGAATTTTCAGCTTCTGAATGCGCGGGCCAACGTGCTGCAGGGCATGGACAAGAAGGCGGATGCGGATGTGGTGATGAAGGAAGCCATTAACCTTCCTGATGCAAGTTCCGGACAAATTGTGGGTTATGGCAGGCAGCTCATTGGCCAAAAGCGCGAAAAGGAGGCCTTAGCAGTTTTTGATATCGCCTACAAGAGATTCCCTATGGTTTCCGGGGCGATGGTAGGAATGGCCCGCGGCTATTCCGCCATAGGTGATTCCAAAAAAGCGTTAAAGTTTGCCCAGGAGGCCCTCAAGGCAGAAACGGTGCCGGCGTCACGGACAACGATTGAGGGGCTAATTAAAAAACTGGAGAAGGCCGAGTCTATCAACTAATTTGAAACCCCGGATTTGGTGTCCCGTTTTCCAGCTGTTGAAAGGGTTCCGGACAAAGTGGCCTTCAGGTGCATGGAATCGTACGGTGCCATTAGGTTTCTGGAATCAAAAAAGCTATCTTTGTGGGGTTTTTTACGGGATAAGAGCCCAAACTGCGTAGCTGGAGGAACTAAAGGAGAAAACAATTGTTTCTGTGGTGATGGTCAAAACCGAACTATATGGCAAAATCGAATAATGCATTTATCAAGAAACAGAAGGAGGCCATTAAGCGTAAAAAGAAATTAGAGAAGGCAGAAAAGAAAAAAGAACGAAAAGAAAATTCAAAGGGGGGAGACCTCGAAAATATGCTGGTGTACGTTGATGAATACGGAAACTTCTCAACCGAGCCACCGAAAAATTTCCCATTGGGATCAGTAACTAAAATTAAACCATAAATAATTATTACCATGAAAGAGGGAACAGTTAAGTTTTTTAACAGCGAGAAGGGATTTGGCTTCATTAAGCCTTCCGACTCATCCGAAGATTTATTTGTACACAAGTCTGGACTCATCGATGAAATCAGAGAGAATGACAAAGTAAAGTTCGAAGTAGAGCAAGGCAAGAAGGGCATGAACGCAGTGCGGGTGGAGGTTATTCAATAGCCATAGCCAACTGAAATATAATTGCACAAGGTAGAAAGGCGCTTGTCATGGATAATCCAATCATGATAAGTGCCTTTTTATTTGCGTCCATTTTTCAGGAATTGGGCGAGGGAATAAAAGCGAGAAACCCGGAAATTGATTTACTTTACTATCATTGTATATCATGAGGCAGCTAAAAATAGTTAAGCAGATCACCAATCGCGAAAGCGAGTCACTCGATAAGTACCTGACCGAGATCGGGAAAGTCGATTTGATCACTGCAGAAAAGGAAGTCGAACTTGCCAAACGGATTCGCGCCGGAGACACGGTTGCCCTGGAGAAGCTTGCCTTGGCCAACCTCCGCTTTGTCGTGTCGGTTGCAAAACAGTACCAGAACAACGGTATGTCGCTGGGCGACCTTATCAATGAAGGAAACGTTGGCCTCATCAAGGCAGCGTCGCGGTTTGACGAGACACGTGGATTCAAATTCATTTCCTATGCCGTTTGGTGGATCCGTCAATCCATTATGCAGGCGTTGGCTGAGCAGTCGCGCATCGTGCGCCTCCCGCTAAACCGGGTTGGCTCATTGAACAAGATCAACAAGACATTTTCAGAATTAGAACAGAAATTTCAGCGCGAGCCTTCCGCCGATGAGTTGGCCGCAGTATTGAATATTACCACCGAGGAAATCTCCAACAACATGCGCCTCTCCGGTCGGCATGTATCCGTCGATGCACCATTTGTGCAGGGGGAGGAGAATAGCCTGTTGGATGTATTGGAAGATAAGCATGCCGAGAACCCGGATGCTTCCCTCATGGCCGATTCCCTCCGCAGGGAGGTGAGCCGGGCCTTGTCTACCTTGCCGCAGCGCGAGGCCGATGTGATGGCGCTCTATTTCGGGCTGAACGGCCAGCAGGCCATGACGCTCGAAGAGATCGGCGACAAGTTCGACCTCACCCGCGAACGGGTACGACAGATCAAGGAGAAAGCCACCCGCCGCCTCCGTCATAATTCCAGAAGCAAGACGCTGAAGTCTTATCTGGGATAGAAATCCTCAGAGTTTTTCTTTTTCAAAGATGACCTTTCCATTGAATATGGTCACGAGCACCTTCGTCTCAAAAATTTTCATAGGATCCGTCACAAAGAAATCATCCGACAGGATCAGCAAATCGGCGAGGTAGCCATCCCGGATTTGCCCTTTCTTTCCTTCTTCAAATGAGGAAAAGGCGCCTGCCCGGGTGTATGCCAACAAGGCCTGACCGATAGAAACCTGCTGTTGAACTTCCCACCCCGCCGGAGGAAAGCCTCCAATGGTCTTTCGATTGACCGCAATGTGAAGTCCGGTGATTGGATTGTGGTCCGTGCACGCCGGCCAGTCGCTGCTAAATACGAGGGTCGCGTTTTGATTAAGCAGCGCAGCCCAGGCAAACGAATTGGGATGACGCGCAGCACCAACGGCTTTTGACCATACGCCCATGGATTCCGGGTTGGCATGAATGGGCTGCATGGACGCCAGCACACCCAGCTGACCAAACCGTGGAATGTCTGCCGGCGAAACGGATTCGATGTGCTCGACACGATGCCTCCGATCGGCAAGTCCGTTTGTCCGGCCCGCATCTTCGTACGCATTCAACGCCTCCCGGATGGCGAGGTCGCCGATGGCATGCGTGTAAATCCGGAAGCCGCGCTTGTCAAATTCCTTTACCAGCGCCTTGTAGGTTTCCAGGGGGAGGGCAAAGTCGCCACGGGCACCGTCTTTCACATCATCGTATGGAGCAATCATGGCAGCGGTATGTGCCTCAATGACGCCGTCAAGCATGAACTTGATGGCATGGGCGGAAAGCATGGCGTTGTGTGAACCGATGCGGTCTTTGATGGCTGTATACTCTTCTATTTGCTCCGGCGTTGTCGAGGCGTTGGCTGAAAAGGAAGCCGCATAACGTGCTGTAAGTTCATTCGCTGCGAGCAACGTTTCATACAGCGATAATTCTTCGGGTGACCCGTTGGCATTCTGCAGGCTGGTTATTCCAAAAGAAGCGGCGAGTTTCAATCCTTGCCGGAGCGCCGCAAGTTTCTCCTCGCGCGACATCTCCGGAATGATGCTGGCTACCAGCGACTGCGCATCTTCGAGTAACGCACCCGTCGGGGTTCCCCGGCCATCACGAACCACCTTTCCGAAACCTTTCTGTAGGGTCGTCGACGGCTTAATATCTGCCAACTTCATGGCGCGCTGATTAGCCCATGCGCTGTGGCCGTCATAGGCGCGCAGGTAGACGGGTCGGTCGGAAATAATTCCGCCCAGCTGATTGACGCTCGGCAGCCCGTCAGTGAAGATTGTGTATTGCCATCCACGTCCTGTTATCCATTGCTTTTCCGGATTCTTTGCCGCGTATCCATTGACCCTGCTCACTACCTCCTGTGGCGAACGCACACCCGTCAGATCTACTTCAGACAAGCCCATGGACCCGCCGAGAAAGTGGATATGTGCATCGTTGAATCCGGGGATGACCAGCTTGCCATTCAGGTCGATGGTCCGCGTTGCCTTTCCGGCGAGGCGCTGGATTTCCGCTGAAGATCCCACCTTCAGAATGCGTTCACCACGGATTGCCACGGCCTCCGCAAAGGCGTTTTCGCCGGCTGCGGTCCACACCCGTCCGTTGACGAGAATCAAGTCAGCCTGGTCTGCGTCCGGCGTGCATCCATACACCGGAAGCAGCAGGATCAGGACAGTCCGAAGGAAAAACGTGAATGATTGATAAAGACGCATCGTGCACAAAGTTAACAACCCGTCCTACACCTTAGGTGTAGGACACGTTTGCATTTTTTCCTATCTTACCCTGCACGATAAATTTCGAGATTTATGGCAACATACAAGCTTCAAATCAATGGCAAGAGTGTACAGACTGATGCGGAATCAGACACCTCGCTGCTGTGGGTACTACGTGATAACCTGGGCCTGCTGGGTGCTAAATACGGGTGCGGTATCGGGCAGTGTGGCGCATGCACCGTTCATCTGAATGGGGTAGCTGTGCGGTCCTGTTCGCTGCCTGTTTCAGCCATAGGAAATAACAAGGTGACGACGATTGAAGGGCTATCGGTGAACGGCGACAGTCCGGTTCAGGCAGCCTGGCACGAGGTAGATGTGCCGCAATGCGGATACTGTCAGGCGGGTCAAATCATGACCGCTGCGGCCCTGCTGGCCAAGACCCCAAAACCAACGGTCGCGCAGATTGATGATGCGATGCATCCCAATCTATGCCGATGCGGTACGTATCACCGGATTCGGGAAGCGGTAGTTCTGGCCTCCAATAAAATGAAATAAGCATGTCAATAATCACTTCATCAACAAGGCGTAATTTCTTAAAAATCAGTGGTGTTACTGCTGGTGGATTGTTCCTTGGCTTTAATTGGGCCGATGCGGATGCAGGGGGATTTAATGCACTTTCTCCGGAGAAAGTGCTCAGCGGTGACATTAGCTTCAACAGCTACTTGTCCATTTCGCCGGAGGGCGTCATCACCATTTTCTCTCCAAATCCGGAGGTAGGCCAGAACATCAAAACGTCCTTCCCGATGATTGTGGCGGAGGAATTGGATGCCGATTGGACTAGGGTAAAGGTCCTCCAGGCCGTGTTGGACAAAAAATACGAGCGGCAGCTCACGGGAGGCAGCGGGGCTATTCCGCACTCCTGGGAGCGGTTGCGGAAAGCCGGTGCTACAGCCAGACACATGCTGGTCGAGGCAGCCGCAAAGCGCTGGAGTGTGCCTTCTGCGTCGCTGACGACAAACAAAGGGATGGTCATGCACAAGGAAACCGGCCGGACGATTGGCTATGGGGACCTTGCCACCGAAGCGGCATCCATCGCCATTCCATCGGACGTGCGCCTGAAAGACAGAAAAGACTTCAAACTCATCGGCACCGCCGTGAGAAATGTAGACAACGCGGACATCATTACCGGCAAGCCCCTTTTCGGGATCGACTTCTACCGGGAAGGGATGCTCTTTGCCATGATCCAGCGGCCCGTTTCATTCGGGATGAAACTAAAATCGGTTGATACTTCCGCGGCCAAGGCACAGCCCGGCATCGTGGATGTTGTTACGTTCAAGAACAATGTGGCCGTTGTTGGGAAGTCGACATGGGCAGTGAACAAAGCGCGCAAGCTGCTGAAGATCGAATACGAAAAGGAGGGTGCGATAGAAAGCACCGCCGATCACGACCGAATTCTTAAAGAACTGCTGGACAGCCCTGACGCCACTTCGCGCCGAAAGGACGGTGATGTGGATGCAGCCTTCCAAGCCGCATCCCAAATCGTTCGGAGCGAATATCAGTGCCCGTTCCTTCCACACAATCCGTTGGAGCCGATGAACTTCTTCGCCCACGTACGGGAAGATGGCGTGGAGTTGGTAGGGCCAACACAAACACCGGAGCTGGCGCGAACCGAAACGGCAAAATTGTTGGGCATTTCACCGGATAAGATTACACTCGAATTGACAAGACTTGGCGGCGGTTTTGGCCGCCGGCTAAAGGCGGATTATGTGCTCGAGGCCGTCGAGCTTTCTAGCATCATCAAAGCCCCGGTCAAAGTAATCTGGACACGCGAGGACGACATGGGCGGCGGCAGCTACCGGCCGGCGGTACGGTACCGCTTTGAAGCCTCGCTCGACGCGCAGGGCAACATGACCGGCTACCGCCTTCGGGGTGTCGGCATCAACGCCAACAATAGCACACGGGAAGATAATTTTCCTTCCGGTGCGGTCGAAAACCTGTTGATTGAATCCGTGGAACATAAGTCACCTATCACCACGGGCGCCTGGCGTGCGCCGATCACAAATTTTCTTGCCTTTGCAGAACAATCCTTTCTCGACGAAGTGGCGCTTGCTGTGAAACAGGATCCGATACAGTTCCGGTTGAACCTGTTGAATCGTGCGAAGACATCACCCGTGGGTGCCATCAGGTATGATATCGACCGGATGATCGGCGTCATTCAACTCGCCGCGGAGAAATCAGGGTGGGGAAAGAAGAAAGGACTGTCGCAGGGATTCAGCGTGTACTTCTCCCATCGCTCGTATGTAGCGCAAGTGGCAGAAGTGGAGATGAAGCAGGGGAAACCCATCATCCAAAAGATTCATGTAGCCGTGGACTGCGGCATTGTTGTGAATCAAAGTGGTGCGGAACAGCAGGTTCGGGGCGGCGTAGTCGACGGCATGGGACATGCCATGTTCAGCAACCTGACCTTCAAGGACGGGGCTACCGAGGAGCGGAATTTCAACACGTTCCGGCTGATCCGGTTGAAAGAAGTGCCGGACGTTGATGTTCACTTTGTCGACAATGGGATCGATCCGACCGGATTGGGGGAGCCTGCACTCCCTCCGACGGGTGCTGCGATCGCCAACGCGCTATACAAAGCCACTGGTAAGAGGTTGCGCAACCAACCGTTTGTGTTGCAGGAGGAATTGAAAGGAGTAAAGCTGGGAGAGCGGATGTAGGACTAATCGATATACTTTCCTTACATGCCTTCACGGAGAATATTTATTCAAAGAGCAGGAATACTGGCAGGTGTTTCTGTCCTGCCATCTTTCACGAAGCCTCTAGTGGCAGGTCGCACTTCCTCTCTTGCTGAGGATACCCGAAACCAGCTGCTCGTGCCTGTAGGCAAGATTTACCTTAACACAGGCAGCCTGGGACCAAGTCCCCGGGCGGTGGTGGATGCAGTGACGAGCGCCATGCACAAGCTTGAAAGCGATCCGGCTTCTGAAAACTGGGGAAAGCTTGGCGACCAGATCGACATCGTGAGGCAGAAGGTTGCCGATTTTATTCACGCCGACCTCGAAGAGATTATCCTGACACGCAATACGACCGAGGGCCTCGGCCTTATCAGCCAGTCGCTGCCCCTCAATGCCGGTGACGAGATCATCACTACAACCCTGGAGCACGGCGGGGGCGAAGTGGGTCTTGAGTTTTTGCAGAAAACCAAAGGAGCGGTTCTAAAAAAAGTTGCATTGCCGCTTCCCCCGGAACGTGCTACTGAAATTGTCAGTGTTATAGAGAAAGCCATCACGCCAAAAACGAGGCTCGTGATGGTGAGTCATGTCAACACCGTGACGGGTGTTCTCATGCCCCTGGCGGAAATTTCACGGCTTACTTCGGTCCGGGGCATATACCTCGTTGCGGATGGGGCCCAGGCTCCTGGGCAGGTTCCAGTGGATGTGAAGGCATTGGGCGTAGATGCCTATGCCTGCAGCGGCCACAAGTGGCTGTTATGCCTCATTGTAAAAAGACCGACAACAATCAAACTGACCGACAGAAATAATGAAAGACAGCCAACCCTTCGCAAAATTAAAAGAGGTGTTTTGCCAACGCACTTGCCTACACAAAAACACCACATTTAATTTTGCCCAACCGCACCAAAAGCCCACCCACCTCCCGACAAGTGGACTGCGGACAATTTGAGAGTAACTTTTGACATTAACAGGGTTATAAAACTTAACTTGCAAACGATTTTTAATAATAATATTGACACCGAATAATGGCAAAAAAGGAAATAAAAGAAAAAGCAATTGAAGTAACACTTTGGGAAGCTGCAAATAAATTAAGAGGCAGCGTAGAGCCAGCCGAATACAAACACGTTGTTTTAGGACTTGTTTTCTTAAAGTTTGCCAGTGACAAGTTTGAGGAACACAGAGCAAAGTTAATTGCCGAAGGCAAAGAAAAATACATTGAACTTGCCGACTTCTACAATATGAGCAATGTGTTTTTCTTAGAAGAAATTTCACGTTGGAGTTACATAGTAAAAAAGGCAAGACAAAACGATATTGCTTTAATCATTGACACAGCCCTGCACACTATTGAGAAAGACAACAAGGCCTTGAAAGGTGCATTGCCCGACAATTACTTTTCCCGTTTGGGTTTGGACATTACCAAATTGGCGGCTTTGATAAGTGAGATTGACGGCATCGACACGCTGAAAGATAAAGGGCAAGACATAGTTGGAAAAGTATATGAATACTTCTTGAAAAAGTTTGCGATTGCAGAGGGAAAAGGCAAAGGAGAATTCTACACACCAAAAACAATCGTAAGCTTAATTTCTGAAATGATTGAACCATACAAAGGAATTATATACGACCCTGCCTGCGGCAGTGGCGGTATGTTTGTTCAATCCATCAAGTTTATTGAAGCACACCACGGAAATAAAAAAGAGGTTTCCATTTACGGACAGGAATACACTAAGACAACTTACAAATTAGCAAAGATGAATCTTGCTATCAGAGGTATTTCTGCAAACCTTGGCGAGAAGGATGCCGATACTTTTGCTGACGACCAACACAAAGATTTGAAAGCAGATTACATTATGGCTAATCCACCATTCAACCAAAAAGATTGGAGAGGTGCAAACGAATTGATTGATGACCCAAGATGGAGAGGTTATGATGTGCCGCCAAAAAGCAACGCCAACTATGGTTGGATTTTGAATATGGTTTCCAAACTTTCTGAAAATGGTGTTGCGGGTTTTATTTTGGCTAATGGTGCATTGAGTGGCGGTGGCGAAGAATATAAAATCAGAAGAAAGTTGATTGAAAATAATTTAGTGGAAGCGATTGTAATTATTCCGAGAGATACTTTTTATACAACGGATATTAGCGTAACCCTTTGGATTCTCAACAAAAATAAAAAGGAAAGAGCCATTGAAATAAACGGTAAACAAAAAAAATACCGTGATCGAGAAAAAGAAATTCTGTTTGTGGATTTAAGAAGATGGGGACAGGAATTTGAAAAAATGTTTATTGAATTGACAGATGAAGAAATCGGAAAAGTAGCTGAGAACTATCACAACTGGCAACAAACTGACTACAAAACAACTTACAAAAATGTGCCTGAGTTTTGCTATTCCGCAAACTTTGAAGAAATAAAAGCCAACGACTTTTCTTTAGTGCCAAGCAAATACATTGAGTTTGTTGACCGTGACAGCCAGATTGATTTTGACACCGAAATGAAACGCATACAAAAGGATTTCAAAATTCTTATAAAAGACGAAAAGCAATCGCAAGACCAATTGATAAACGCTTTTAAAATTTTAGGTTATGAGTTATAAGCGTATTGGCAATTACATACAGTTGGTTGACAACCGCAATAAAGATTTGGCGGTTACAAATTTGTTGGGAATAAACATTACCAAAAATTTTATGCCTTCCGTTGCCAATACCTCTGAAAGCGATTTGTCAAAATATAAAATCATTCAAAAGGGACAGTTTGCTTATAGTGCAATGCAAGTAGGCAGAGACGAAACAATTCGACTTGCTTTGTATGAAGGTGAACAACCTGCAATTATTTCTCCTGCATATTTAGTAATTGAATCAAAAGACATAAATGAACTTTTACCCGAGTATATGATGATGTGGTTTCACCGACCTGAATCTGACAGATACGGTTGGTTCATCAGCGACAGCAGTGTAAGAGCAAGTTTAGAATGGGGAAGATTTTGTGATATAGAAATTCCAATTCCACACATAGACGAACAAAGAAAGTTTGTTACACTTTACAATGGTTTAATGACCAACCAAAAAGTATATGCCGATAGTTTAGATGATTTGCAATTGATTTGCGATACTTTCTTTGATAAACTCAAAAAGGAAATGAAAGCTGAATTACTCGGACCTTATATCAGACAAATTGATACAAGAAATAAGGACGGAAAAGTTCAACTATTTCAAGGAATAAGTAACAACAAGCACTTTATGACGCCAAAACAAATTGGTGCGAATATATTTAGTGCCAAAGTTGTTGAACGAGGACAGTTTGCTTACAACAAAGCAACAACGAGAAACGGGGATAAAATTTCTATTGCTTATCGTAGTGCAGATACTTGTGCCGTTTCTTCTGCTTATCAAGTTTTTGAAATTAAAGAAAAAGAGAAGTTATTACCTGAATTTTTATTGCTTTGGTTTACCCGCAAGGAGTTTGACCGCTATGCTATTTTTATGTCAGAAGGCAGTGCACACGAGTTTTTTGATTATAACAAAATGTGCAGTGTAAAATTGCCAATTCCCGATATTAAAATTCAAGAAGCCATCGTAACCATTTATCACACTTTAGAAACTCGTAAGCGAATCAATCAGCAATTAAAAAACACAATCAAACCGCTCTGCCCTGTTTTGATGAAGGGTGTTGTGGAGAGTATGAAAGTAAAACCTAAAAAAATGGAAGCAATATGAATTTTACCCTAAGGCTATTCCTAACATTCAGTTCGGTTTCATTTTTTGTAATCGTTTTCTTGGTTCAAAACCAAATCAATCCATTTGCTTGCCAACTTGGCTGTTATTACTGGATAACATACATAGCCTACATTCTCATTCCATTTATCCTCACATTTATATCATTAGGAATTTGCAAACTGCTTTCAAAGTCGTCATTACAAAAAGTAACTTCTATTGAAACCTCAAATAATGATTTTTTAGCAAATTATTTAGCATTCTTTTTTGTGGCGTTAAGCATTAAGGAAATGCCTGCATTCTGGGTGGTTTTCGGAATGACTTTGATGTTTACATTTGTTTCGAGAGTGTCTTATTTCAATCCCATTTTTTTGGTCTTCGGTTATAACTTCTACTACGTCCATACTAACGAGAATGTGAAGGTTATGATTATTAGCAAGAAGAAACTTAAAAGCCCTAATACTTTTGAAGCTATGACAGTAAGAAGAATAAATGATTACACTTTTATCGAAATTTAAAAAACAATGAACGAACTAATAGGCAAAGTAAAATCCGAATATAAAAACATTCTAAGCCAAAAGGATAAAATCCTTGTATCGATAGACTTTTCAAAAGTTGAGGCAATTGATTTCAAACCAAGCCATAATTTAGAAAATGATGAGTGGTTCCAAATTAAAGACTTCTCGAAACAGGCATTCTATATTGAACAGTGCGATAAGAATTTCAGCACAGCAAGTTTGAGCCAAGTAAGCAACGAAGAATATAAAATTTTGAGTTGTTTGTGTATTTTTCAAGGAACTGAAAGACATTTTCAGAGAATTACACCAGCTCTTTATGTAAGCAAAAAAACTCTTTTAGATTATTCTGGCCAACCAAAAATCGTAGAACATAAACAGCAAATTGAAATAAAAAGCGAATCTGATGCAATTTACTACATTACAAAAGACCTACTCTATTTTAAGAGTATTGGCAAAATAAAAAGCATATTTCCTGGAATTGAAGAACTGCATCGTGTGGCTACTCAAAAAGAAGTCGATAAATTCTTAGCTCATAAATTTATCAAACTTGCAGAATATGAAACTAAAACAGTTGGAACTCAAAACAGAAAAAGAATAGCTGACATTGGTACAAAGTATGAGAAATTAACCTCTGACAAAAAGCAGAAATTAATAAAGTATGCAAAAGATAAATCAGGCTTAACTGTAGACAAAGATACTTTTGAGATAGGTTCTGATGTAGATTTAAAAAAGCTACTTTATGCAATGGATCAACGTTACTATTATGCTGACATCTACGAAGAAGAACGAATAGCAAGTTCTATTCGTCCGAATTTAGACGCCAAAAAGAAGAAATGAAAACAGTATTAGACTTAAATAGTGCAGAAGCAACCGCATTTTTCTTAAAAGAAGAAAGCTATTGTTCATTTGAGTTACCTGAATATTTCAGTTTTCAAGCCCTAATAGTAAGTCTATCATACGAGCTTAAAGGAAAAGTATTGAGAGATTGCACCACAGCCATCAAACCCAAAGATGTTGAAGGAGTAAACTACACTTTACTCAATAACAAAGATGGAAAATTCGCTTGGCGTCCTTTTCAATTAATACACCCTGCTTTATATGTTTTCTTAGTTCAAGAAATTACTCAAGAAAACAATTGGAAGACAATTCAGGATAGGTTTAAGGTTTTTTATGCCAATGATAAAATTGAATGTCATAGTATTTCGGTAGCAGAAGAAAACGAAAAACCCGACAAACAAAATCAAATTTACGAATGGTGGCAAAAAGTAGAACAAAGGTCATTGGCACTTGCCTTAGAGTTTAATCACTTATTGCATTTAGATATTACTGATTGTTACAGTTCGCTATACACACATAGTATTTCTTGGGCGATACATACAACCGAAGAAGCTAAGAAACTCGAAAATAGAGACAATCCAACTTTTGTTGGTGTTTCAATCGATAAGCATATTCAAGCAATGTCTTACGGTCAAACGAATGGCATTCCGCAGGGTTCAGCACTTATGGATTTCATTGCAGAAATAGTTTTGGGCTTCGGAGATTTACTTTTAACTGAAGAACTGAACAAACTTGGAATTACGGAATACAAAATAATTAGATACCGTGACGACTATCGGATTTTTACGAATAGTCCTCAGAAATCTTCTGAGATAGCAAAAGCATTATCTGAGGTTTTATCAAAACTCAATTTTAAAATTAATTCTGCTAAAACAAATACCACCGATGATTTGGTTTTAGGTTCATTAAAACAAGATAAAGTTCATTGGATTTACAACAAAAGAAAAACAGATAATATTCAACAATGGTTAATTCAGCTATATGCGTTAGGCAAGGAATTTCCAAACTCTGGTTCTCTTTTTAAAGAAACAAAACATTTTCTTGATTGGTTACAACACAAAGAAAAAACAGAAGAAGGGTTGAAGATTACGAATGCTGATGTTTTGATAAGCATTTTAGTAAATCTTGCATACAATAACCCAAGATTGTTTGCTTTGGTTGCAGCTTCGTTAAGTTTTTTAATCTCAAAAATTGAAGTCAAAGAGTTGCAAAAGGAAACACTATTAAAAATCAAAAATAAGTTCAGTCAATTACCGAATACAAGCTATTTGAATATTTGGTTACAAAGGCTAACAATAAAAATTGACCCAGCAATTTCTTATTCAGGAAAACTTTGTGAAAAGGTAATTGACAGAAATTTGGCAGTATGGAATTCTGATTGGCTCAATGTTAAATTCAAGAAAATAATTGAAGAAACAGAAATTATTAAGAATGAAGCGATAGAGAAAATGGAAATCATATTTTCAGAAAAAGAAACCGAAGAATTAGGAGAATATGATAAACTGTTTTCATAGCAATAAAATAGATAGTTAAATGAAATTCACCGAAGAAAAATTAGAAAGGGCATTTACCGAGTTGTTGGGGCAAGTAGGATTTCCCCACCACTTAGGTATTACCATTGCCAGAAAGCCTGATGAAGTATTGATAGAAGAAGATTTGCAAACTTTTCTTTTAACGCAATATGCCAATCACGGCATTACAGTAAATGAAACCAAATCTATCATTCTTCAACTCAAATCCCTTTCTGCTTCTGACTTATACGAAAGCAATAAGATATTCTTAAAAATGCTTTCAGACGGTTTTATTCTCAAACGAGAAGACCGAAACCAGAAAGACATTTACATTCAGCTCATAAATTATACTGGTTTAAACAATCACCGCCAACCCGATGCAGACCAATTAATTTCTGTTGCAGCCGAACCCGAAGAAGTTTATCCAGCCGACAATAACATTTACAAATTCGTGAATCAATTAGAAATTGTTGGTTCAGAAAAACGAATCCCTGACGGCATTGTTTACATCAACGGCTTGCCCTTGGTTGTGTTTGAATTTAAAAGTGCCATTCGTGAAGAAGCTACTATTTATGATGCTTTCAAGCAACTAACGGTTCGTTACCGCAGAGACATCCCCGAACTTTTTAAATACAATGCTTTTTGCGTTATCAGCGATGGAGTAAATAACAAATCAGGTTCATTTTTTGCACCTTACGAATTTTTCTATGGCTGGCGTAGAGTTGCAGGTTTGGCAAAAGATGTGGACGGCATTGATAGTATGTTTACACTCATTCAGGGAATGTTTCATAAAAACCGTTTGCGTGACATTATTCGCAACTTCATTTACATACCTGACAGTAGCAAAAAAAATGAGAAAATTGTTTGTCGCTATCCGCAATACTATGCAGCAAGAGCCTTGTATGACAACATAAAAAAAGCCCAAAAGCCCGAAGGAAACGGAAAAGGCGGAACTTATTTTGGTGCCACTGGTTGCGGAAAAAGTTTCACCATGCTTTACCTCACAAGGTTGTTGATGAAAAGCGAATACTTTGAAAGTCCGACTATTATTTTAATTACAGACAGAACAGATTTAGACGACCAACTTTCGGGGCAATTTACCAATGCAAAAAATTTCATTGGCGATAATTTGGTGGTGAGTGTGGACAGCAGAGCAAACCTAAGAGAACTTTTACAAGGCAGAGAAAGCGGTGGCGTATTCCTGACAACCATTCACAAGTTTAATGAAGATATTGAACTACTCACAGACAGAACAAATGTGATTTGCATTTCAGATGAAGCACATCGCAGTCAGGTAAATCTTGAACAAAAAGTAAAAGTTACCGAGAAAGGCGTTACTAAAACGTATGGCTTCGCCAAATACCTTCACGATTCATTACCCAATGCAACGTTTGTAGGCTTTACAGGAACGCCAATAGATGCAACCTTGGATGTGTTTGGAAAAGTAGTAGATGCTTACACAATGACTGAATCTGTAAAAGATGAAATCACTGTAAGAATTGTGTATGAAGGCAGAGCAGCCAAAGTATTATTGAATAATTCAAAACTCAAAGAGATTGAAGATTACTATGCCAAGTGTGCCGAAGTTGGAAGCAATGAAAATCAGATTGAGCAAAGCAAAAAAGAAATGGCACAGATGTATGCCATTATTGGCGACCCTGAACGCATAAAAGCAGTTGCACAAGATTTTGTGAACCATTATGAAAAAAGAGTATCAGAAGGTTCAACTGTGAAAGGCAAAGCAATGTTTGTTTGCAGCACACGAGAAATTGCGTTTGATTTATACAAAAATATCATTGCCTTAAAACCCGAATGGAACGAAATACTTGCAGCCGAAGAAGGTGCAGAACTTACCGATAAAGACAAACGTGAACTAAAACCTATTGAACGCATTAAACTTATTGCAACCAGAGGGCAAGACGACTCGAAAGAACTTTACGATTTATTAGGCACAAAAGAATACCGCAAAGAATTAGACCGCCAATTCAAAAACGAAAAATCAAATTTCAAAATTGCTATTGTAGTAGATATGTGGTTGACTGGTTTTGATGTGCCGTTTTTGGATAGTATTTACATCGACAAACCAATTCAACGCCATAATTTAATTCAAACTATTTCAAGGGTAAACCGCAAGTTTGAAGGCAAGAACAAAGGATTAGTTGTGGATTATATCGGCATCAAAACACAAATGAATTTGGCGTTGAAACAATACAGCGAAGGCGACAAAGACAATTTTGAAGACATTGCAGAATCAATCATCATTGTAAGAAATCATTTAGACCTTTTGGCTAAACTATTTCACACGTTCAACAACTCAAAATATTTCAAAGGCACAACCATTGAGCAATTAAACACTTTGAATTTAGCAGCTGAATATGTGCAACAAACCAAAGACTTTGAAACCCGATTTATGGGCTTGGTAAAGCGACTGAAAGCCGCCTATGATATTTGTGCAGGAAGCGAACAATTAACAGCTTTAGAAAGAGATTACACTCATTTTTATTTGGCTGTTCGTTCCATTGTTTTTAAACTCACCAAAGGCAACGCACCCGACACGGCACAAATGAATTCAAGAGTTCGGGAAATGATAAAAGAAGCATTGCAAAGTGACGGAGTAGAAGAAATTTTCAAACTCGGTGACGAAGCAGAAACAGAGCAAGATATTTTTGATGAAGATTATTTAGCGAAGATTGATAAAATCAAATTACCAAACACGAAAATCAAATTGCTTCAACAACTACTTGCAAAAGTGATTGCAGAAATCAGAAAAGTAAATCGTGTAAAAGGAATTGACTTTACTAAAAAGATGCAAGCATTAGTTGATAGATATAATGAACGAGATGAAAAAGATATTCTTACAGGTCAAGTTTTAGACGATTTTGCCGAAGAAATTACCAAATTGATTTGGGAAGTTCATAAAGAATTTTCGGCAGGTGACGAATTAGGAATTGACTTTCAAGAAAAAGCCTTTTACGATATTCTAAAAGAACTGTGTGTAAAATACGACTTCAAATATCCTGACGACAAAATGATTGAATTGGCAAAAGCCGTTAAAGACCTTGTTGATGGACAAGCCAAATTCCCTGACTGGAACAAACGTGACGACATCAAATCAGCATTGAAAGTTGGACTCATACTCTTGCTTGACGAGTTTGGTTATCCACCAGTAGAAAGAGACGAAGTGTATGTAGAGATTTTTGAGCAAGCAGAGAATTTTAAAAAGAACAGTAAGACACAATAGCCAACGCGTTTGGTGGCACATTTGTATTTTTTTTCAACGCACAAAACAACGCTAAAAAAATCCAAAAGAGCCACCAAGCAACCGCACCAAGACAGACCGACAATGGACAGACCAACAACGACAGAAAAAGAACAACGAAGGCATAACAGCACCTACCCAAAAGGCGGGGTTTCGTGTTCCAAAGACAGTTTAGTGGTTAATGGAGGTTTAGTTTTTCAAATCAAGTTTTGTGGTAAAAGTCCCGCCCTTCGGGTAGCTGCAAACCGTTGGGTCCGAAGGAAACGGGTTTTCTCTATCTCCGCAGAGGATTTCAGCCCAGCGCGCAGCCGGTATTTACTGCCTCGGGTTACGAAGGGTATTCAAAGTCCTCGGGCACACGCAATGTGGCCACG
>Ga0163150_10001721_pt1 | contig 35886 bp, 33 predicted proteins | sample OliLakLV19P2IB_FD_148628 | JGI IMG/M metagenome (GOLD analysis project Ga0163150, IMG submission 148628) | Freshwater microbial mat bacterial communities from Lake Vanda, McMurdo Dry Valleys, Antarctica - Oligotrophic Lake LV.19.P2.IB | ecosystem: Environmental > Aquatic > Freshwater > Lake >... | reverse complement strand
GTGCCGCCGACGGCTTCCGGAGGAACAGGGACGCCTCCACCCTCACCAACCGCTCCCTCGGTGTTGCCGGGAGCGCGGCCGTTCAGTCTGGGAATTCTGCTCGCACAGCCTGTCGCTCAGGCGGCTCTTGAAACGGCCGCGGAGTATGGCAAACATCAGTGGTCGCGCCTCAGCACCGGAGAGCAAGTATTCGTCGTCACCTCCGGCGTGATCACTGCAGGCGTGGCACTTGGAGCAGTCCTCCCGGATCCCGAACTGCGACAGACGGTGCTCGACAAACTGAACGGGGGCATCTACCGGATCCCGTTCACGCCTTTCAGCGCGGAGATCTTCGTCGGGCAGGACAGCTACACCCTGGGTCTCCATCTCGACATGGGCACCGTTTTGCCGCCCTGGATGGGTTTTCGAAAGGGGTTACCGTTCCTTCCCCTGCAGTCTCCGATGCCCCAGCTGCCGCCGCTGCAGCTTCGCGCAGCTTCCTCCCCGGACGACACACCGTTGCCCAAAGACTTGCCTGCGCGAATTCGCTCCATTTCGCACAACGGACGTCCCATTGAGAGTCCCGCGCGAGAGACGCTGGAGCGTGTGACTGGTGTGGACTTGAGTGACGTTCGTGTCCAGACCGGGACCGAAGCAGACCAGTTGACGCGCGGCGTGCAGGCTACTGCGTTTACTGCCGGCCATCAGATCTTCTTCCGCAATGGAGCCTATCACCCGGAAAGCGAGGAAGGTCTACGCCTGCTTGCCCATGAAGCTGCCCACACCGTGCAGCAGGCAGCGGGCCCCGTTACCGGCGACGCCGTCGGCCACGGGCTACACGTCAGCCGCCCCAATGATCGCTTCGAAGTGGAAGCGGACCGCGTCGCGTCACGAATCGCGGCACCGGACCGGGCAGGCCTACACCAGGGTCTGCCTGCCTGGGCGGAGAGGCGTGTCTCGCCGTCGATCGGCCCCGCGGCTGGCCATCACACGCAGGTGCGCCAGGGTCCGGCGCTTCCGCTGTTCCTGCAGCGCAAGGTTTCCGCCTCTGAAAAATGCGGCTCACAGGATTTCTACGGCGAGTACCGAGTCATGATATGGGCGGGCATCCAGGACAATGTCGATTCTATCCAGATGCCTTCCGGCTCTCCGTACGCCTATTGGTTGTGGGGCAAGAACAACGCTGTTTCCTCGTCGGTAGTCATTTCACTGATGGACCTGAGCTGGGAAGGTGCCAAAGCCGCCCTCGCACCCGGTGATCTGGACATGGCGATCCGCCGGGGCCGTGACGCCGACCTCGACACAGGACTCGCACCGGGCGTGTGGCGCAAAGAGACCAGCTCCGAAGTACGTGCCCTGATGGTGACCCGTCTCTCGGAATCCATGCAGCGCCTTGGGCCGCAATATGTTGCTGCCAGTTACCTGGGGTGCGAAGCCCTCCGCAAGAAGAATCCGGATGCTTTTATCTACAAGACGCCCCAGGTGGTACCCGGCCCGGGTGAACTTCTTCCGTCGCATCCCATTGACAAGCTGGTCATCAAGGGTCTTACCCATGACACCGGGGTTGGACAGTTACAAGTCAACTACAAGCTCTATGTCGAAGAGGGCCATGCCAGCACAGCGGAGAAGGAGCTGAAGAAACTCAGCGACAAACCAGTTACTTACTCCTTCGAACTGTCCTTCGGCAACTACTTCTGGGTGCGAGTAAGTGGACCGCCGGATGCCACGGCCGCGGACGTTGCGAAGGCACTGTATGGCGACCCTGCCCTTGCCAACTCGATCACCGCCGCCCCACCGATGTTCAGCTTCACGCCCAGGCTGCTTTCGCCTGAGATCTACAAAGCCTGGAGTGCTCTGGTACCGCCAACCGTCTCCTTTGTTGCCAACGATCCGAACTACAAGGCGGACCCCGCCCAGGACATCCTGCGGAGTAAGTCGGCCGAGGAAGCGGCTCTCGGTCAGTCGAAGAAACTGCCGCCAACTGGCAAGACTCCAAACGAAATCGTTAGCCGGCTGCGGCTGACCGTTCAGTTACTGGACGAGATTAGCGGACACCTGAGCACGCTCGGAGTGACGGGCGTCGACGTATCTGCGTCTCGCGGACTCGTGGACGCCCGGTCAAAGAAGCTCGCCACCTCCGTCGACGCCACAGACCCCCTGCGCTGGGACTCGCATTCTGAGGCGGAGCACAACATCGTCAAGGCGGCGGCAAGCGGTTTGCGGACTGCGGCCTCCAACTTCGCGGGAATGAGCAAAGCGGCTCCAGCGCCCGGTGGCCGCGACCCAGCCAGCTACAGTCGGACTGCGTTGATGCGAATCGCGCGCGCATATGGATCCGCCGCGGCAGTCTGCGAACTGCCCGAAACGGCGTTCGCCCGTCTGGGCGAGGCCGAGAACGCATCGCGCAATTACCCGATCGAAATTATGGAGGGCATCCTCGCCTATGTGCGGGACATGCTCGCGGCCCGCGCCAAAGATGGAGCGCCCTCGAAGGATTCGTACGGCGTCGGCAAACTGGAGGAAACGGAAAAGAACCTGCGTGAGCGTTTGTTCGCCATGCGCGAATTGCTGGTGCGCGACCCGGCGAAAGTCCAGAAGCTGTTCGAAGAAATCCAGGGGCAGGTTTCCGACCTTGGCGACATGACGTCCATGGCCACCACCATGGAAGCGCTCGAGACGCAGTGGAACTTCCTTCTTACTCACCAGGGTATCGTCGGCGACTTCACCACCAAGAACGCCCAATATGACAAGGCGATGGAAGCCATCAGCTCCTGGAAGCTGAGCTTCTACAGCATTTATCTCGGGTATCAGAGTGAACACGCAAGCCGCCGCGAAGAGGCGCGTGGGCAACTCGCGGAGCTGCGCAAACAAGGTCCGCAATTTCAGCAGGCAGTCGACACCGTCGCCAAACTCATTGAGGTGCAGGAAACTCGTGAGCGCTGGATCACGCTGGGCCTGAAGATCGCGGCCCTCATTGGAATCGCGCTTGTTACCGCGGGTGTCGGCGCTTACGTCTCGGGCGCGCTGATGGTGGGCGCGGGCTGGGGCGCAACCACGGCGGGTATTGTCGGAGCGACACTGCTCTCCTCAGGCGCCGAGGCGTTCACATTCACAGTCCTGTCCACCACGCTTCTGGGCAAAGACCCCAACAGCAGTCTCGCAGGCACATTCTTTGAAAACTGGGCTCTGTTCGGAGCGCTGAAGGGACTTTCCATCGCCTATGAAGCGGGCGTAGGTGTAGAGATGGCCGCGGGCATGATCGGGAAGGGCGGCAACCTGGCGCTGGGACTCTCGGCCCAGATTGCGTACTCCATGGCGCGACGGAATGCCGAGAGCAAGGCACAGGGCGGCAACGGCCTTACGCCCGAGGAAGCGCAGCAGATCACGCTGGAGAGTTTGGCCGTCGCCATCGGAACCGTGCTGGTGGCTCGTTACGGCGGCGGCAAAGTATTCCTCGAAGGCGCCGCGGTACGTGGCGAAAAATCATTTCTCGCCGAGTTCGCCACCGTGGACGCAACGCGCAACAAGGCGTTCGCCGCCGCTCGTGGCCTTAGCCGAACATCGAAACCCGAACAGATCAAAAAGGCGCTTGCAGCGGATTCCGAAGCACTGCAGGCTGAGGTCGACCTCTCCCGGAAGATGGAGACGTGGGCGACGGAGAACAAGACCAATGCGCAGGCGCTCGGCATCGATCCCGTCAAACTGGCGGAGCTGCGTACCATCAACGAATCGGCGATTGTCGCCCGCAAACGCACCAGCATCGCGATGGAACTCGATCCGGCCGGAGGCTCCATCTTCCACTGCAAGCCTGGCCGCCTTACTGCCGTTGCCAAAGCCTACGCGGAAATTGGCGACATCGTCACGGAGTCAATCGATCCCGTCACCGGCGAGAAGTCCATCACGGTCAGGCCAAAGGAGGGTGGGCCCACCACCCTGCGCATCGTTGAGCCCGCTGTAGCGCCGCCCGCGCCAGACCCGGCGCGGTTCAAGCTCACCACGTTGTTCCAGTCGCTTACGACCGAACAGGCGAGGGCCCAGTTCGATCTCGCGCTCGAAAAGCTGGGGCCGGAGAAGGCGCGGAGCAAATTCGAAGGTATGCAGAAAGGCGGCAAGTCTCTCGAGCAGGCCCTGCTCGACGAAGCCGCCGCAACCGCCGCCAAGGCTGCTCCAAAGACGCCGTTCGGGCCAGCTCTTGCCGACGCCATCGCTCTCGACGCCGAGATCGAAGTCATCAAGAAAGAGGCGGAAGCATCTGGGGTGCCCGGCTGGCCGCGCTGGGTCAAACGGCTGAATGACACGCAGAAAGCCTTGCGCCCGCTGCTGAACGGAGAGGCCGAAGCCAGCGCCTTGCGCCTCAGCGGCAGCCAAAATTCCGTAAAGGGAATTCGACCGGAAATTGCCGATGCATTAAGCCGAAAAGCAGAGATTGCCAATCACCAGATCAAATACGACAAGGATGGTGCATCACACGATCTCGACATAGACAATGTTTCCGGCGGAGGCAAGGTCTGGACCGAGGTCAAGGAAGACAAGCCGTTTACCACCGGGTCCCAGGGCTTGTGGGCAAAGGGAATTTATCCCAAGGTTCAAAAGATGCTGATTGCGGCCCCCCAACACGGAGTGACGGACATTGTGGTCAGTTTTCGGGCCGGTGTTGACCCTGGTGTCAAGGCGGCGCTTGAAGCGATGAGCGTGCCGGGAGGGCCAACCGTCAGGGTGGAAGGACCCATCGTTCCTGCAGTGAAACCAACGGGCAACCCCTGAACCGTCGAGCGTTCAACGTGACAGCAGCATACCTTCCGAGCCTTCGCGGACAGGCGTCCACTTCCCACCCAGATCGACTTCATTCAACAACTCGCGAGAGAGAAGCAGAAGCCGAACTGTCGGCTCCACCAACAATCCGAAATTACCGCCCCGCAAAGACTCAAGGACATTCTGGTCGATCCATTCCGCCGAGAGCTGATAGTCCATGTCGGTGAGGTATCCATAGCCGGCGTTCAGCTTTAGCAGAGCCGTCCAGAGATACTCGGCGACCAGATCGACAGATGCATCGTCCGTCAAAGCATTGGCAGAAATCCGCAGGTCTAGCACATCGAAACCATGCGGAGTTCGACGCCAGTCCAGTGTCGAGTAGAACGCTGTGCTGTTCGGATCGATAAACGCCTCCGTACCCTCCTCGTTGGCGAACTTCACTTCCCAGCGGACGTTGTCACATGCGGGCCGCAGTACTGGCGTCAGAACGTCGCACTCCTCTTCCATGGTGCGGCCCGAGTTCGGAATCACCACAATCGCTCCGCTCATCACACTCATTACTGAAGCTTAGCGCTGCGCTTTCGGGTGGTCTAATCCGTCCAGTCCGCAAGAGATCCCATCCGGCTGATTCATAGCGATTGGCGTTTAGGGCTCGCAACGAAATAACCAGTGCATAATCACCGTAGTCTGGGGTGCAACGTGTAGTTCCAGTCGCCGTGGAACTTGTCTCGGCGGAGGTCGATCTCCGCCACTTTGCGATCGGAAACCTTGACGCCAGCCGGACAGGCGCCGGTATCCAGTTCCGAGTGGACGGTGAGACCGGCTTCGGTTGTCGTGCCGGAGCTCAGGTTGACGATTACCTCGTGGCTGATGAGCGGTTTGCCACAAACAGGCGGTACTCGATCTTGTTCCACTCGCTGGTTCCGGGCGGCAGGTGGCTGACCGCAATCCGCAAGCCGGTTTCATTGGCCAGTTTCTGTAGCTCCACTTTCCAGAGCCGCACGCGTGACCCGTTACTGCCTGCCGAGTCCGCCGTGATCGGCAGTCGAGTGGCCTGCGGATAGACCGCGTGGCCCATTGAGGTCCACCATCGCCGCATGATTTCCACTGCAAATGCCGCCGTATCGTGATCCATGCCCACGCTCACCCAGCCGGTGTTGTGGGCCTCGCTGGAATCACGAGTCGGTTTGCGGCGGTACGGGGAGCATTGGATGAGTGCTCCCGACGTCTGATGGCGGCGGCGGAGAGTGCGGTGTCCCGTGCAACGGGCCCTGTCGCGGCAAGTGACCATCCTCGCCAGAATACGGTAAAACATTTCAATATAGAAATGTTATTTTGTTACGAGCCCTATCGACCATGACGCCGCGTCACAATTGTGTAATTGATGACCGGGATTCGACGCTGGCAGCCGTGCTGCACAAACTACAGACTCCCAACCAGCCAGTCCGCCGACGCCTGAGCAACCTCAGTGGGCCGGATCGTATCGCTCGCGCAGAGCAATGAACTCGAACACCGGACGGTGATAAGGGCTGAACTCGGGATCGGGGATGCCGGATGGAGGCACCGACGGCGTCCCGGCGCCCGTCTGGAACATGTCGTGGTGATAGGTGATATAGCCACCCGCATCCCACACTCTGGTGATCTGCACAATGTGATCGGCAGGATACGTGCGCTCTTTGGGCCCGCCGAACTTGTTGGTGCCGTTTCTGGCCGGCTCGTCATCCACCACGGGCTTGCGCCACCGCTCCAGCAGATATCGAATCTCAGCAGGAGCGATGTCCCACGTTCGACCCGCATTCTGCCGGGAGGTGTGCGGGGTCAGGTAGTCCACAGCCGCGTTCTGCTCTGGATCGCCCAATACACCTGAGTAGCCTGGCGAGTTCGTCACCAGACGCCGCGGATCCGTTGCGCGGATGGTTTTGATGTGATCCATCACCCGTTCCGAAAACTCATTCCAGACCTGGAATGTGAAGTTCCTGTGCGGACGCATGGCTTCGGCCACCGCCTGAATCGCCTTCGTTGCAGCGTCCGGCCCAAGGCGAATACCGTCGTGCCAGCTCTCCTGGGAGAACAGCACAAGCTCGATACAAATGCCCTCGCGATCCGCGTCCACCGCGATCTGTTTCAGCGTCGCAATCCGGTCCATCCGCAGACTCCCGTCCGGGTGGTACAGCGAGCACTCCGCGCACGCATCCATAAAACCCCGCTTGCTGTCCCATTGGGACCAGACGCGCAGGACGTTGATCCCATACTTGCGAAACTTCTGCAATGCGGCCGTGCGCGCTTCCGTCGACTTGTTGAAAGCCTGGTTGTACACAGCGTTGAAGAAGCTGAGCCCCGTGTAGGGGAACGGCTTTCCGTCCAGCAGGAAGCGCGTCCCGGACGTGGTTAGTTCATGCGCACCCGCCAACGCGGGCAGCAGGGCAAGCAGTAACGTGGCAGTCTTCATATCAGAAAGAAATCCTTGCTCCAATTTGCATTTGGCGGGCGGGTGCCGAACTGGTAATCAGCCCGTAATTTGCGTTCGTTATGTCAGTGCTGGCAGGTGCGAGAAAGTTCACGTGATTCAGAGCATTGAAGGCTTCGAAACGAAGCTCCAGGTTGACCCGTTCCGTTATGCGCAGCCGCCGGAATACCGACGCGTTGACGTTCCAGAATCCCGGTGCGCGGCTGGTATTGCGCCCCAGATTCCCGAAGCCCACGTTGCTGGACAACCGGAACGGAAAATCCGCGGCGTTGGGAGCGATTAACCACCGTCGCGTCGCACCCGAGAAGAACGGCGTATCGATTTTGCCGTCGAGCTTGTCTGGGTTAATGACATCGGGCCGCTGCGAGGAGAGGATCGTGTTGGTGTTCGTCTGACGAATCGTGAGCGGCAAACCGTTGGACACGTTCACCGCACCGTTCACCTGGAACCCACCCAGCAATGCCGAGAGCCACCTGTTCTCTGCAAACAGCGGCTTGCCTTTGCCCATCGGCAGCTCATACACCCAGCCGACGTTGAAGATATGCGGCCGGTCGAGGCTGGCAAGCGACTTCTCCAGGTTGCCGTACTGCCACGGGATCTGGAAAAAGTCATTGACTCCGGAAGCATTGTCGATGTTCTTCGACAGCGTGTAGCTGGCGTCGATCGTCAGTCCCTTTGTGAACCGCCGCTGCGCCCGAACCTGCACCGAGTGGTACGAAGCACGCCCGTCATAGAACACTGCGTTGAATGCCGAGTACTTCGGGAACGGCCGCACCTGCTGGATCGGTACACGCCCCACCACGATCTCAGTGGCCCGGTTCAGCATGGGGTTATTCGCAGGAATGGTGCGGGCCAGATACAGGCTCCTGCTTGCGACATAGAACACGTCCAGCACGGTGTCGAAACCCACCTGCCGCTGAACGCCGAAGTTCCACTGGTAGTTGGGGGGCAGCTTGTCGTCCGCGTTGTAAGTGACGGCGCCCACGGGAAGCGGGCTGGCCGGGGTCGCCGCCGCGGCCAGTTGCGCGGGGTTGGTAACTGCTGGCGCCTGTTCTACCGGGAAGCCCTGTGAGAAGCGGAACAGCTGCGGCCGCCCGAGCCCCTGGTCCACCTGAACCTGACTTCCGGTCCAGCCCGGGTAAGTCACCATCTCGCCGTTGTCCACCCAGAGATTCGCTCGGAAAATGCCGAAGCCCGACCGGATCACAGTCTTGTCATTCAGCGAATACGCAAAGCCGATCCGCGGTGAAAGGTTGAAGTACCGGTTGTTGAGGCCAAGGTTGCGCGACGTGTTCTGGCCCGCAATCAGCAGGTTCCCGGTGCCCAGATCCACGCGCGAGTAGACGTTGTTCTTGACGATTTGCCGGGTCTCAAACTCATACCGCACACCCAGGTTCAACGTAAGTTTGCGAGTGATCTTCCAGTCGTCGTTGATGAACAAACCCATGTTGTAATTCACACGGTTCACCGGAATTTGCGGCACCGGAATGCTGGATGTCTTCACCGCACCCAGCAGGAAGTCCGCCAGCGCATTCACAGGATTGTCGCGGCCCGCCAGCCCCAGCCCGGTGACTTCGCCGTTGAAGGAATACGCACCGGTGGTGCTGTCAGCGGCGATATACCAGAACTGGTTCTGATACAGTTGTCCGCCCATGCGGATGTTATGCGTGCCGCGAGTCCAGTTCAACACATTCTGAAGGCTCGAAGGCTGATGAATCCAGCTCTGAATCGCGCTGTTGCCGAAGCTGCCATAACCCGCGATGGTGACCACCGGAGAGGTGGCGCCAATTCTTCGGGCGACTCCCAGCTCTTTTGTGACGTCGTAGTCCGGATACCAGGGGGAGATCTCTCTTGGATCGCGCTGAGCCGAAGCGATGAACTCGTTCGTCAGACTGGGGCGAAGGAAGCGCGTGTAACCAAAGGTTGCGCGGCGGATGTTGCGCATTCGCGGACCCACCGTGGTGTTGAGCACGTTCAGGAAGTCGCGCCCATTGTCCCTCGGTCCTTCGTTAATGTGCGAGTAAGTGAAGAAGAACTTTTGTTTGTCGTTGGGATTGTAGTCCAGGCGTCCGATGCCATAGTTCTTGTAGTCGCTGGTGGGCAGAGGCAGGGCCCAGTTTGAGCCCCGAATGCCGTAGCGCGAATCGAGCACGCCGGCCGCGTTTGGAGCCGGGAACAACCCAAGATACTTGACCGCCGCCGGATCGAGACGCGAGGGCGGAATCGTGTTGCCCGGAAACGGCGCGCCGGTCAGCGGATCATTCACCACCACAGGCGTGCCTGCGAAATTGCCACCCAGAATACCGGGCTCCGGAATCGTGCGAATTTTGGTGCCGGGAATGCGGTCGCGCAGGCCTTCATAGCTGCCAAAGAAAAACAGCTTGTTGTTCATCTTCGGAACCGGCCCGCCAAGCGACACGCCAAACTCGTTTCGGATCAGGGCATTCTGCCTGATGCTGCGTGCATTGTTCTCCCACTGCGTGGCGTTCAACGCACGGTTGCGGTGGAACTCATACAGGCTGCCGTGATACTGCTGCGTCCCCGACTTCACCTGGAACATCACCACGCCGCCGGAGGTGCGCCCGTACTCGGCGGAATAAGTGCTGGCAAGAATCTTCGCCTCCTGAATGGCCTCAATGGAGCCGAGCCGCTCAGGAATGCCACCGATATGCGTGGTGGCGGCGCCGTCGATGATGAACGCATTGGAGCCCTTACGGCTGCCGTTGATGCTCACCACATCGTCAGGGCCGATGATGCTCGGATCGCTGCCTGTGCTGGAAATGCCCGCCGAAAGCGCCATCAGACCGTAAGCCGTGCGCGTGCTCAGCGGTATGTTCCGCATCTCATTCGACGTGATGGTTTTGCTCACCTCAGCCGTCTCCTGCTGCAGCGGAGTCACCGTGGCCTGTACTTCCACGCGTTCGGCGATGTCACCGATTTCCAACTGCGCATCCAGGCGGAGCTTCTGCCCCGTCTCAATCACCAGCCCGCGGACCTGATACTTCTTGAACCCCGACACTTCAATCACCACCGTATAAGGGCCGGAGAGAAGAGAGGACGCAACGTAAACGCCAGATTCATTCGTATTGGTTCGCAGCGATACCCCGGTATCAGTGTTGGTTACCGCGACCGCCGCCGCAACTACCAGCGCTCCGCTCTTGTCTGTGACGATTCCGGTGATGCTTCCGGGCGTGGTCTGCGACCACAGGGCCACCATCGACAGTGCCAGAATTCCCATGCAACGCAGCATACAATCTCCTTACCTAACCGATTAGGCGCGAGTCTATCATATTTCTCCGGCACACGAATCCTGCAAAATCCGTTTGTCGCGGCAAAGTGAGAAGTTTCTAACAGGGCAAAGTAGAAAGTTCCTCTTGACAGCTGAAAACTGGAAAGGTGGAACGAATCGCGATGAACCAGGAGGAACGAGATTGGCTGGAGTGGTTAAAGCGGGCGCGGGACGGTGTCGTCACGCAGCGGCAGGCCGCCGAGAAGATGGGGATCAGCGCCCGGTGGGTACGAAAGCTGCTGGTACGCATGAAGACCGATGGCGACGGCGTTGTCGTGCACGGACTACGAGGCCGTGCGTCGAACCGGCAGATCGACGCGGAAACGCAAGGACGCGCCATCGTGCCGCTGAAGCAGCCGGAGTGGCACGACTTCGGGCCAACGTTCGCCAGCGAGCAGTTAGCCAGGCTTCACGGCATCGAGGTCAGAAAAGAGACGGTGGGCGGATGGATGACGTCGGCAGGGCTGTGGAAGGCGCAGTCGCGCAAGCTCGGCGAGTTGCTGCAGTGGGACACGTCGAACCACGATTGGCTGGAGGGCAGAGGCGAGAACGTGCGTTACCTGGTGAAGTGGATCGGCGACGCCACCAGTCGCAGCGGAGGGCGGTTCGTACAGCACGATGGCACGCGGGAGAACATGGGGGTGCTGTGGCAATACGTGGAAGGCAACGGGCGGATGGTGGACTTGTACACCGACCGAGCCGGGATCTTCATGGTGGCGCCACGAGCCAGGGAGAGCGCGCAGCAGAGGCAGGAGGCGGATCGATTATCGCAGTTCGGCCGTGGTCTCCGGGAGTTGGGAATCGGCTGGATCCCGGCGTACTCGCCGCAAGCCAGGGGGAGGGTGGAGCGAAGCTTCGGGACCGATCAGGACCGGCTGGTGAAGCACTTACGACTGGCCAGGGTAATGACGCTGCACGATGCCAACAAATTTCTGGAGGCGGAGTATTGGCCGGAGTGGAACGAGCGCTTTGCGCGACCGCTGGACGGCGTGGCGGATCTGCATCGCGCGCTGACACCGCAACTAGCTACGCTAGTGTCGCCATCCCGTCGGCCGATCCCCTTGCGCCATCACCTCGAAGTGCGTCGTCCCGTGAACATGCGGACCGACCAGACCCACTCACGCAGCTGGATGTTCAAGTCCAGCCCACCCGGTTCGCGGCCCTCAGACCGCACAGGAAAATTGCGGTCACGTATTTCACACCAGATTCGACCTTCCCCTTCGTTTGCGCACGATAGGGCAGGCACAACTGGAACGTGTCAACGAGTTTGAAACAGTCCTGGGGAGAGTTTACTGAGTATTTACCTCCCGGGGCTTATTAATCCAGACGGTTTGAGGTGCCGGACAAGGTGAAGGTGGTTTTTTAACGAATCGTTCGGGGTGCCGCGCGCAGGCCAGGTCGAGCGCGGTCTGCCGCTGTGCGATGACGGTAGCAGCGTCCCCGTGGTGGAGCACTGATTTCGTCAGCATGCCTGATCCCGCAGTGGTGGTGGCTGTGGGTGCCGGTGACGCCAGGATCGCTGAGCAGAAACGCGACAGGCTTTGAAGTCGTCGACGAACCGTTGTCAGCGTGGACGGTGAGCTGATCACGCAGGATTCCCTGATTACGGCATGAGTTGTCAATCAGTTTGGTGGCGAGCTCCGAGCACTCGCGGTAAGCGACCATCCAGATCTGCCACGGACTGCCCAGCGTCTGATGCGTCCGGCGGGTGTCGAAAAGGTTAGGCGGATGAGAATCATGGGGCACAGAACCGATGCCATGGATGTCCGATACGGCGTTGTGGAAGATGAGGACGTTGTAGCGGCCGGAGCCAGGCTCGACAGGGGCGTTCGGTGCCTCTCTCGGTTGTCGTAGCCGTCCTCGTAGCGGAGATCCCGAAATCCTCACCGGCCAGCAAGTCGAAGGAACGCCCTCTGCCCACATCCCCGAAGAGAAGCTGAAGGCGCTGATCGCCCTGCTGGGCGCATGAAAGCACGAAGTAACGGCTGGCCATTACGCTTTCCGGTTACGGTAAACGAAAAGGCCACCCGGCTTAGGATGGCCCTGTCTTCTAAGTGCTTTAGAATGTTTGGTGCGGAGAGGGGGACTTGAACCCCCACGAGATTACTCCCGCTAGCACCTCAAGCTAGTGCGTCTGCCAATTCCGCCACCTCCGCATTAGGTACAACTTTGGCAGTAAGACGTCGAGTTACTTTTTGGTAGCCGGTGCCTTCTTCTGCGAGTCGGCGGGAGGAACTTCACCCGTCGGGATCACAGGGTTCTTCGGGTCCACCTGCGGCATGTTCTTCAAGTCGAGCGGCACGGTCTTGACCACCTTGCCCGTTTCGTCGACGAGATCCACACTCGGCTGCGGTGCCCCCGGAGCTGGCGTCGGAACCGTTGCAGCCGGCGTCTGCTGCTGCTGCGCCGGAGCGCCCGGCGTTGCCGCCGCACCACTCTTCTGCTGCGTCTGGGTGCCGGTGCGCTGCAGCACCGAACTGGATCCACCCGCGTTACGCGTCGCGATAATCGCCAGCGACAACGATGTCATCATAAACAAAGCCGCTGCGATTGTAGTCGCTTTTGATAAGACTGTCGCCGCGCCGCGCGGACCAAATGCAGTCTGGGAACCCATTCCACCGAAGGCGCCCGCGAGATCGGCCGCTTTCCCGCTCTGGAGAAGTACCACAATCACCAGAAAAACGCACACGAGAATGTGGACGATAGTCAAAAGAATCGTCATGAAGAGTTAACTCACCTATTAGTATAGGCAGACACCCGCGTTTGCCGCAACGTTTTGAGCCCGAATCGGCAAACGCCACTTGCTCTGGCTGACGCGTAAGCGGTACGCTCGAAAGCACCTGGAGACCTTTCGAATGACCTTTACACGGTTTTCGTTTCTCGCGTCTGTCCTGGCATCCGGCCTGTTTGCACAAGGTCCGGTTCAGCCAGGAAAGACGCACCTCAAGATCGGGGACACCGCGCCGGACTTCACTTTGTCCAGCAGCACAGGCAAACCGATCAAACTTTCAGACTTCCGCGGCAAGAAGACAGTGGTCCTCGCCTTCTTCCCGGCAGCCTTCACCGGTGGCTGAACCAAAGAACTCACCGGATACCAGGCTGGTATCCAAAAGTTCAGTGCGGCCGAGGCGCAGGTTCTCGCCGTCAGCACCGATAATCAACCCACCCTCAACCACTGGGCAGGCGAACTCAAAGCCGAATACCCGTTGCTCAGTGATTTCCTGCGTAAAGTCTCAGCCGATTATGGTGTGCTGATCGCCGAACGTGGCATCGCCAACCGTACGACCTTTGTCATCGATGTGGATGGCAAGATCCAGCATATGGACGAAGGGTCGGCGGCAATCGATATCACGAACGCCGCCAGTGCCTGCAGCCGTATCAAGAAGTAGCAACTCTGAAGCAGGGGGCTCCGTACGCCCCCTCAGTTCCCGAAGAACTTCTCGCCCGGTTTCCTGTATTTCCAGACCACGTCTTCATCCACTTCGATGCCCAGCCCCGGCGTGTCGGGCACTTTGATCTTGCCGTTCTGAATCAGCGGCTCTGTGCCACCCTTGACGAGCTCATCAAAGAACGGGACGCTGGCCGCGTGCCACTCCAGCGCCAGCACGTTCGGAATCGCCGCGCACAGATGAACGCCGCCCATGGTGCCGATCGGGCTGCTGATGTTGTGCAGCGTCAGGTTCACATAGTGCATGTCGCAGATCTCGGCGACCTTACGACCCTCCCACAGTCCGATCTTCTGCACGTCGGGAGCCAGCACCCGGAGCCCCGCATCCACGATCAGCCGCTGGAAGTCGAGCCGCGTGTAGTGGTTCTCTCCGGTGGCGATCGTCGTCCGGGTGTTGCGCTGAACCTCGCCGATGGCGCGTATATTCTCCGGCGGAACCGGGTCCTCGAGCCACATGAGGTGGTACTCCTCCAGTGCCTGGGCCAGACGAATCGCCGAATCCACGTTGTAGTTCCAGTGGCAGTCAATGGCGAGCCCGACGTCACGCCCGACCGCCGCCCGGACGGCACCCACCAGGTTGGCCGCGTACTCCACCTCGCCCCGGCTCAGGTCGCGGTTGTACTCGTCCGTTTCGAACGGCGTGGGGACATCCACGTCGAACTTCACGATGCGGAAGCCGCGCGCGGCCATCTCTTTGGCGCGGGACGCGTAGCCGTCGGCTGTCAGTTCTTCTTTCTGCGAGGCGTCCCAGCCGTGATGTTTCAGGCTCATGACACCGCGCCGCTTGTCCGATTCTCCGGTTTGCATCCAGTGCGGCGTGCGAGGCACCAGCATCGGAGTGATGGATTCCAGCGCGTCTCCGGCGTGGCAGTCGGCGTAGATGGTCACGGCATCGCGATACTTGCCGCCGAGAATCTGCCAGATCGGCAACCCGTACTTCTTGCCCACAACATCAAGGAGTGCGGATTCGATACCGCAGTAGGCGTGCACAACCAGACCGGGCGACACGTAGGCTACGCTGCCGCGAAGCCGGCGAATGATGCGGTCAATGGAGGTCGGGTCTTCGCCAATGAGGATCTCGGCGTACTCGGCGATGGCGGCCGTGAGACCGGGCCCAAGGAAGGCTTCGCCGTAACCGGTGATACCCTCGTCTGTTTCGACCTTAATAATGGTCCAGTCGAAGTTCGACTCGATCACGGCGGTGGTCAGGTTGGTTATCTTCATGTTCGGAACTGTCAAATTATCACAGGAGATGGAATGCGCGTACTGGTAACAGGTGGAAGCGGCTGCATTGGGGCATGGGTGTTGAAAGGACTGCTCGAACGCGGGCTCGACGTTTTGATGTTCGACCGGGACCCGGATCCGAAGCGGCTGGGCCTGATTGCACCGCCGAAGTTGGGGGCACGGCTGCGAGTGGTTACCGGCAGCATCGAGGACACCGCTCAGGTGAAAGCGGTGATTCGCGACGAGGGAGTGACCCACGCCGTGCACCTCGCCGCGGTGCTGATGCCCTTCTGCCAGGCGAATCCGGTTACCGGCGCCATGATCAACGTGATCGGAACGTTGAACCTGTTTGAAGGTGCCCGCGACTCCGGGCGCGACGTGCGGATTGTCTATGCCAGTTCGTCGGCGGTGTGGGGTCCGGGCGATGTGTACGAAGACCGTGCGTTGTCGGAATCGGATATGCCGCTTCCTGCGACGCATTACGGGGTCTTTAAACACGCCAATGAGGGAAATGCGCGAGTATTTCTCAAAACTAACGGAATTTCCAGTATCGGGCTGCGTCCGTGGACGGTTTACGGCGTTGGCCGCGATTCGGGACTGACCGCCGATCCGACGCTCGCCATGCGCGCGGTGGCGACGAATCAGCCGTTCCAGATCCGTCTGACCGGCAACATGGACTTGCAGTACGTGGGCGATGTCGCCGAGACATTCATCCAATGTCTGTTGTCTCCAGTGACCGGGGCGCACGTCTTCAACCTGGCGGGCGACATCGTGGACATGCACGATTTGATCGGCATGCTGGACGCGGCTCAGCCCGGGGCGTCGAGGCTTATCACGGCTTCGGGACCGCAGGTCCCGGTTGCGTTTCGCATGGATGACTCTGCGCTGCGGTCGACGGTCGGGCTGATGCCCCGAACGCCGCTGCAGACCGGCATCGCGCAGACGTTGGAGGCATTTCGACGGCTGCACGGCGAGGGCCGGCTGTAAGCCGGTCATCGTGACTGTACGTTGTAGCGTAACTGAAGCGGAATTCGCGCGTATGTGGTTGTGGTGAACGTGCAACAACTGTGCGAGAACGGCCCCCTGGCATGACCCTGTGCCATTAACAGATCGCGTTTAGAAGACCGCCTCGATAAACGAGTTACTGCTTCCACACGTCTGTCTCTTCGATCGCGGGCGTCAGGTTGCAAGCGACTTTGGGGACCAATTTCTGTTTTTGGTGTCTAAGTGAGCTTGAGGGGGTGAAGATGCCATTCGGGCCAGCGTGGTTGACAGCCATCGCGCTTGTTATTTCGTTGTGTTCCGGGTGTTCTCGCGTGCAGCCTGTAGTCCAGGCGAACGCGAAGGTCGACCCTCCATCAGTTCCACAGTCAGCAGGGCGGGAAGGTCCGCCAGCGAAGCGCCAGGTGCGCTCGACTGGCACGATTCAGGCGGTTCGTGCATTTACTGTGCAGGTGCCCCAAATAACCGGCCCGAGCACTCCGGGCGGGAACGGACGTACCACACTTGTGAAGCTGGTTCCATCGGGAACGCTGGTTTCCAAAGACGACATGATCGCCGAGTTTGACCGCACCGCGCAACTCGATGCGGCGCTTGACGCGAAAGCGAAATATGAGGATCTGGGGCACCAGGTTCGCGAAAAAGAAGCGAAGAACAGTAGCGATTCTGCCAAACGGTCGTCCGAAATCGGACAGGCTGAAGCGGATTTGTCGAAAGCCGAACTGCAATTGCAGAAAGGTCCGGTCCTGGCGGAGATTGAGCGGCTCAAGAATCAGGAAAAAGCTGACAATGCACGCGCTCGACTGGCAAGTCTGCGCAAAAGTGACGCCAGCCGGAAGCGGGCTGAACAGGCTTCGCTGGAGATTTTAAAGCTGCAGATGGACCGCCAGAAGGTGGCGCTGGATCGAGCTCAGATGAACGCCGAGACGCTGGTGTTGAAGGCTCCGCTGGCAGGCATGGTGGCGCTGGAGAATCTGTGGCGCGGCGGATCCATGGGTAACGCGCAGGAGGGTGACCAACTCTTCCCTGGACAGCCTCTGCTGAAGATCTTTGACCCTGGCGCGATGGAAGTCCGGACCATGATCGGTGAACCGGACACGGTGGCGCTTCGGCCGGGCACGCTGGCTACGGTGCATCTGGACGCGTATCCCGATGCGGTGTTCAAGGCGCGGTTTGAGTCGGCATCGCCAGTGGCGACCGCCGCGCTGGGCAGTCCTATCAAGAACTTCACTGCCCGGTTCCGGCTTGAGACGACGGACCCGAGGCTCCTGCCCGATTTGTCGGCGGCAGTGATCGTCTACGGAGACGCGAAATGAAGGTCCGAATTGTTATTACACTTGCGGTGATCGCGCTGATTGCGGGGGCCGCCGCGTTCGGCTTCAACAAATTACGCGCGAGTTCAACGAACACCAACATCCCAACCGCACCGGCGCGTAAGGGTGATTTCACCGCCATTATTCGCTGCCGTGGCGAACTAAAGGCGCGCAAATCGGTACAGGTGACCGCTCCAAAAAATGTGCCGGAGCTGCGGATTGTCTGGCTGGCGAATCAGGGCTCGGCTGTGAAGGAAGGCGACCCGCTGGTGCGTTTCGACCCAAGCTCTGCCAGGCAGCAGCTTCAGGAGAAGGAAGCCGCTTTGCGTCAGGCGCAGGCGGCGCTCGATCAGGCGACTGCGAATAACCACGTTGTCGCCGAGCAGGACAAGATCGATCTCGCGACTGCTGAGTATCAGGTGGAGCGCGCGAAGCTGGAGGTGTCGAAGCTGGAGATCGTCAGCCGGATTCAGGGCGAAGAGAGCCGCGTCGACCTGAAGCTCGCCGAGAAGAAGCTGGAAGTCGCGCACGCTAACGTGGCGCTGAACAAGGCGTCGGGTGCGGCGAAGGAAGCATCACTGGCGCGGGTTCGCGACAAGGCGAAGGATGAGGTGGAACTCAACCAGTACCGCCTGGAGCAGATGGAAGTGAAATCGCCGAGCTCCGGCATATTCCATGTGCTGCCGAACTTGTCGCAGGGATGGCTCAATGCGAAGCCCTTCAAGGTCGGCGACCAGGCCTGGCCCGGCGGCGCACTGGCTGAGATTCCGGACCTGGACACGCTGGAGATGGAAGGCAAGATCGAGGAGATCGACCGTGGCAGGATGTTCGTGGATCAGGATGTACGCGTACGTATCGATTCGCTGCCGGAGTCGACTTATCCGGCGAAGCTGATTCAGTTGTCGCCTATGACGGTGATGTCGTGGGAGTGGCCGCCGAGCCGCACGTTCCGCGGCTTCGCGCGTGTCGCCAAAGCCGATACGCGTCTGCGTCCGGCCATGAACGGAAGCATGGACGTGGTGATCGACCGCATCCCGAATGCGATTACAGTGCCCGCCAAAGCGGTATTTACGCGCAACGGCAAGCCAATCGTATACGTGATGGAAAACGGCAAGATACGCGAGGTGGAAGTGACGATGCTGGCTCGCAATCCCGATGAGGTGGCGCTCAGCGGCATAGCCGAAGGGAGCAACGTTGCGCTTGTCGAGCCTGAGCGCAAGGGAGGTGCGTGATGCGGCAGCGAGGCAAGGCGTTGCTCGGCGCAGTGGGCGCGCTCTCACTGGTCGGGCTGCTGGGATGGGGCGCAGTCATGTTGTATGGCACGGGAACCGCCGCCGGTCCGGTGAAGACCGGCGATGAGATTCCCAGCGCGGCGGTGAAGCGCGGCGACGTGCTGTTTACCGTCAGCGCGAAGGGAGACCTGCAGGGCGGCAACTCGGAGATGCTGGTGGCTCCCATGGCCGGCGGCGGCGCCATGATTATTACCGATCTGCGCGATTCGGGCGAACTGGTGAAGGAAGGCGACGTGGTGGTGAAGTTCGACACCACCGAGCAGGAGTTCCGGCTTCGGGAGGCGGAGGCGGACTTGGCTGAGGCGGAGCAGCAGCTGATTCAGGCGAAGGCAGAGAGCGAGGCCAAAGAAGAAGAGGCTCGCTATGAGCTGGTGAAAGCGCATTCCGAACTGAAGGTGGCCGAGCTGGAAGTGCGGCGGAATGAACTGTTGTCGCGCATTGCCGCGAGGCAGAACGACCTCGCGTTGTCGGCTGCAACGGACAAGGTCCGGCAGTTGGAGAAGGACTTTCAGGATCGTGTGAAGGCAGCGCAGGCAGGCATCACGATGCAGGAAGCGGCTCGGTCGAAGGCTCAGGTTGCGGCGGCAACGGCGAAGCGGAATATCGACTCGATGACGTTGCGCGCGAAAACCGGTGGCTATGTCGCGCGGCAGCAGAACACGCAGGGCAACTTCCAGTGGGGCAGCTATCTGCCGGCACTGCAGGTCGGCGACAACGTGCGCGCGGGTATGGCCGTGGTGCAGATTCCGGATCTGCATAACTGGGAGGTTCTCGCGCGAATCGGCGAACTGGACCGTGGCCATCTGGCGGTTGGACAGCAGACGGATATCGAAGTGGTCTCGCTGCCTGGGCGCCAATTCCGAGGCACCATCAAGAGCATCGGCGGCACCACCGGCCCACCCTGGGATCGACGCTTTGAATGCAAGATCGGGCTTGAGAACCCGGTGGAGGAGTTGCGGCCTGGCATGAGTGTGCGCATGGTGATCACCACGCAGCAGATGGCCAACGTGCTCTGGCTGCCCTCACAGGCGATGTTTGAGAGCGATGGCCGGTCCTTTGTCTATGTGCAGAACGGCGGGAGCTTCACTCCGCGCGATGTCAAACTGGTGCGCCGGAGTGAGAGCCGTGTGGTGGTGGAAGGACTGCCTGAGGGCCAGTTGGTGGCGCTCGCGAATCCCGATCAAATCCGGTCAAGGACGGGCGGCGGAGGCGGCAAGGGAAGCGCTTTGGAGGCGATTAAGAAATGATCGGCTCTGATCTGTTTCAGGCTGTTGCCAACCTGCGAGCGCAGAAGACTCGCACGTTTCTTACCGCACTCGGCATCGTGTTCGGTGTGGGCAGCGTGATTGGCATGCTGGCGATCGGCGCCGGGGCTCGTGAAGAGTCGCTGCGGTTTATCGAACAGCTTGGTGTTCGCAACGTGCTGATCACCTCAATCTCGGCGACGAACGACCCGGAGTTGCAGCAGCGTCGGCGATCTTCCCAGGGGCTCAACGAGCGGGATGTGCGGATTCTGGAGGCGAACATCGATTCGCTGGAGACCATCTCGCCGCGTCGCGCCCTGCGGCCCGCGAAGATATTGCCGAAGCCCGCGAAGCAGTCGCCAGACCTGGCTGGTGTCCGGCCGTCCTTTGCGGCGATCCATAACCTGCAGCCTGCCGAGGGACGTTTCCTCACGAAGGAAGACGACGTGAACAGCGCTCCTGTTTGCGTGCTCGGGCAGACGGCCAAGGTCGAGTTGCTCGGGTATGGGCCCGCGATCGGCAAGTTCATCAAAACGAATGACACGTGGCTGGAAGTAGTTGGAGTGCTGCGGGATCGGATCAAGTCTGGCGAGAGCAGCCGGGGCGGCCAGATGGAAGACCCGAATAATATCGTGTATGTCCCGTTCAATACCTTCCAGTACCGGTTCTGGGATATGTCGTCTTATCTCAAGGACGAGCTCGACGGCGTGGATATTCGTCTGAAGCCCGATGCGGACAGTATTCAGGTGGCCAAGGTAGTCACGGCCATTTTGAATCAGGCGCATAACAATACGCAGGATTTCAGTGTCACGATTCCCGCCGCATTGCTGGCACAACAGCAGCGGACGCAGGCGATTTTCACGTGGGTGATGGTGGCGATTGCGGCGATTTCGTTGCTGGTAGGAGGCATCGGCATCATGAATATCGTGCTGGCCACGGTGATGGAACGCACCCGGGAAATCGGCATTCGGCGTGCGATTGGAGCGAGGCAGAATGATATTTTGCGACAGTTTTTGACGGAGTCGGCCATGATTTCGGTGGCTGGTGGGGTGCTTGGTATTGGATTTGGATTCCTGATTTCGTGGCTCATCGCGCAAACGGCAGAATGGAAGACGATCGTCACGACCAGCTCTGTGGTTATCGCCTTCGGCGTGTCGGTTATTGTTGGCGTAGTGTTCGGAATTTATCCCGCGTGGAAGGCTTCGCGTATCGATCCGATTGACGCTTTACGCTACGAGTAAAGTGGCCTTTTGCTAGTGGTTCGACGAATTTCTCGGTTACTAACTGTTGCGCGTTTGCCTTTCCGCTGGCAGCGCGGACTTACCTGATTACGACCGTCGCCGGCAACAGCAGCGGCATCGGAAACGACGGTCCTGCGCTTGCGGTCCGCTTCCAGTCCCATTCGGTTAATGACGTCCGACCCGGATGGGCGAGTCTGGCTGGCCGATGGTTCACGCGTACGTGTGCTGGAAGCGAATGGGGTGGTTCGTACGGTTGCTGGCAACGGACGTATGGGCAGTGGCGGCGACGAAGGGCCTGCCACGTCCGCCACGCACGCTGACCCCGGTTGACATCGCGGCGGACCGGTCCGGCAATCTCTACGTGCTCGAGCTCACTCGCGTGCGACGCTTTGCGTCAGACGGCAGTATTCATGCGTTTACGTCGGGATTTACGGGCGGGCCGTCCATCGCTGCAGGCGACGATGGCCGGGTCTACTTTGGTCCGGAAGGCGCACCGGCCGGGGTCCGTGCGGTGGGCTGCGGCGTCGTGGACGTTACGATCAACTCGAACGGCTTTCTGTCCGCGATGACGATCACGACTTCCGGTGGAGTTCTGGTCTCCGACAGTGTCGTATCGCCACGCGTACTGCGGCTTTCCGCCACGGGTGCCTTTGAGCACATCGCAGGTGGGGGCGTCGGGGACGGCGGACCGGCATCGGTAGCCTGTTTCCGGGCAATCCCGGTTTGAAATTCGACATCGACGGCGGTCTGCTGGTGAGCGACGGGATCGGCTTGAGGATCCGGCGGATCGACCGCAGCCACACTGCTTCGAAAGGTGGCGAACCTGGTGAGCGACGCCGCAGTGGTGGCGATCCCGATTCTGGTGATCGCGTCTGGATGTTCCAGACTATCGGATCGCGATTATAGAGACCAGCGCACGGGGGCTGTCGTCGTCTTTGGCCGAGGTTCCGGTGGTGGGCGGCAGTGAGAGTTCCTGAACGGCTTTCCAGGGCTGCACTGTGGTGCGCGTCGGGGCCACCGCACCGAAGAACGTGGCGTAGACTTTGTTCATCGCGGCAAACTGGTCGAGGTCGTCGATGTAGACGTTCGTCGCGACGACCCGATTCAGTCCGAGCTTCCCGACTCCTACGTCAGCCTTCAACGATTCAAGAGTCTGCCGGATGGTGCCCATGCGGCCCGAGCAAAATACCATCTCGCCGACGGCTGAGCAATGTCCGCCAATGCGCTCGGCCCTGGCAGCCGCGACCCCGCTGATCTGGATATGAGCGCCGAAGGGAAGGGAAGTGGTCTGGATGATGGTCCGCATGGTCTCATCTGGCAGGGCGTCATCCAGCAGGTCGGCCAGTTCCTTCAGGGGCATGCCGGAATCGACGTAGATGTTGGCATAGACCAGGTTGCGGATCTGGAGTCCGGCGGGCTTTAGAGCCGCTTCCAGTCCGGCGATCACGATCTTGACCTGGCTGCGGGCGTCTTTGGGAATGGAGCCCCTGAGGTTCCGGCCGATACCGCCGCTGAGGTAAACGCGATCCTCGTTCTGGACAGCGAAGCTGATCGGTTCCTGGGCTTTGGCGCCGGCGACCCGCAGGATCTTCCTTTTCGCCAGATTCTTCACCGCTATGGCGTTGATCTCGACTGGCGTACCGGTCGGCATACGGCTGACGCCGATTACGGTGCGGGTGGGCGGATCCTTCGGAAAGTAGGTCGACCAGACGCGGTTCAGCACTTCAAAGCTGGTCATGTCGGCGAGGAAAACCTGGGTGGAGACGATGTTCTGCATCCCGAGCTTTTCCTGCGCCAGAATAGCCTTGACGTTTTCGAGGCACTGCCGTACCTGTGCCTCGACGCCCTCCGGCAGGTTGTTGGACAAGTCCCGGGCGCCCTGTCCCGAAACAAAAACCATTTCATCCGTAGCTACGCCGGGGGAATAGGGCCCTACCGGCTTAACTCCGGGCGGGAAGATCGCCCTGGGGTCAGCCGCGGCAGCCGCAAGTGCAAAAACGAGGAGAAGAAACGAGCGCATCATCCTTCTGAGGTTAACCAATGTCGGACGGTTTCCTCAGGATCGGGTGGTATAGTAGTCGGTTCAAAACAAATGGAAGCTGCTGTCCTGGTCACTTTCCCGTCTAATCCGGCAGTCTTCACAGAGGTTGTGTCGAAGCTGATCGATGTGTCAGAGGCCGTTCCTCAGACGCATTTCACGATCATTGGTTCCGTTTCGGATGCGCAAGAGGATCTCTGGCATGAGCGAGTGTCGGATAACGAACATCGCAACCTGGTTTTAGTGCCGGTTCCTGGAAGTTCGTCAGCCGCACTGTGGGAGCGGGAAATGGAGAGTGTACCGGAAACGGCGGATGTCGTTATTACACTCGACGCGGCTGTCGACAATCCAGGGGAGATTCCACGTCTTCTGGAAGCGCTGGAGTCCGGCAATGCCGGTGTGGTGGCTGGGGCTCAATCTCCGTCCGCTTTAAAGGGTCCTGCTGGTTTCTTTTTGCGGCTGCTGACCGACGGGAGCGTTACTGATCCAGCCTCAACGTTCCGGGCGTATCGCGCCGAAGTGGTTCGCGGCGCCGACCGCAGCCACGGGCCAAGGGTCTCGGCGGAGATCCTTGCCGATGTCTGGGGGAGTGGCGCTCTGGTTGCCGAGTTGCCGGTTGCAAGGCGCCTGCCTTCGCCAGAGTCGACGGCTTCGTCCCGGGCAGCCTGGCAATGCCTGAGGGAGCAACTGTTCGGCAGGTTTTCCCTTATCGGACTGGCCGCGATTCTCCTGGGTATTGGCCTGTTTCTGCTGCTGTCCTGGCCGGCGCACCAGTACGCGGCAGATTCCGATGCGGCGCTCACGGGTATTTGTGGCACCGATGTTTTCGAGGGCAGGCACCGGCTTTTCAACCCCGGTGGATACCGGATTGGACCACAGAATTGCTACCTCGGGGCAATGTTCGTGGCTGTTCTGGGTCCCAACCGAAACGTACTCTCCGCCGTGACATTGCTTAACATTGCCGTGTTCCTCCCGTTTCTTTACTTTGCGCTACGTACTGCCCTGGGCAGCGAGCCTGCCGCCGTCGGCACGCTGATGGCTGCGTTCCCTCCTTTGCAGCACATCTTTTTTGTCGAACCACCACTCGGGTATGGTTCTCTGCTGGCAGGCTGCGCAATACAACTGTGGTTCGGTTTCGTGATGATCTTCCGGCCGAACCTTCGGTCTCCCCTGGTGTCCCTTCTGTACGGATTCGGCATTGGGGTGAATTTCTGGCTCCTCCCTCAGTCGCTGATGCTTACTGGTCCACTCACGCTCTTTGTTGTGATAAGTGGCGGATTTCGTACCGTACTCGACTACCTTGCTGCCGTAGCCGCTGTTGTCGCCGGCCTGTCGGCCTATGTGTTTACGCTCGCCAGCATGGGCGTTGCACCGTTCGCCACGAGCTTCCCAACCCAGGCTGTCACCACCCTTGATCAGTGGATTGCCAACCTCAAATACTTGTTCTCCGACGTGCTGCCTGCCTACCTGCTGACTGAGAAGTTCCCACTGCCGAGCCCAATGTACGGCCTCCGGCTGATTCTGCTCGTGCTTGCGTTTCTGGCCACTTGCCGGATCGCCTTGCCGTCTCGCCGCAACCGTGCGACATCGGGTTGGCGACACTCCCGTACCGCCTTTTGTGCGGCGTTCACGATTGCTGTGGTGGTTTCTGTCTTCGTCCTCTACACAACTTCTGGCGCCGGCAGTATACGAGGGTGGACCGTGCGCTACCTGGCACCTCTGTTTTTCTGTCTGCCGATGATGGCTGCGCTCTTGTACGCGGCCGCCCGGAGGCACTCGATCGGAGCCCTGACGATGGTTTGTGTGGTCATTCTCAGCGTTGCGCACGCTGCTGAATACCGATTGCCGGGACATCCGGACCGGGTGGCGTCCACCGAGGCGCTCGCCGCCGACCACCTTTCTTACGACTGGCTTCGCCAAAAGAGACGGAATGTAGTCCTTGGCGACTACTGGCAGGTTTACAAGCTGAATTTCGGTTTTGGCCACGGTATCCAGGCGATTCCTTGTCCGCTGTTCCTGGACTATCTCGCAATCAAGGACCGCGTAGAAGGGCCGTCACGGGTCGCGTTACTCGGACGCGATCCTGGCGCCCTTGCCGCGTGGGCCGCCCGGGCAGGACTCCCGGGTCACGTTGAGGCGGCTGCCGGCGGTGCCTTCGCATTCCTTGTTGACGGTGAAATCGATCCAAAGCGCATCGCGAGCATCGCGGCCTTTTTTGCCTGATCGGTCTGCCCGCCGCGGTATACTGGTCGATTCCGCAATGCCAGTGAGCGTGTCCGCAATCAACGTCGGAGCTATTGTTGCGTGCTTCGACGACCCTTCTGATCTGATTCCCACCACGGAACGCATCTTCAACGCCGTCGACCTTCTACAGAACGTGCGCTGGAGCCTGATCGTGTATTCCGATGGTCCGGCGGAGCGTTTGGAACTGGCGGCTGCTGTTGCCCGGAGCCCTTTCTCCGAGCAGGTATCGCTGGCGCCGGACCGGGAATCTGCGTGGCGTCTCGCGCTTGAGGCAAATCCGGATGTGATCGTCAATCTGGCCGCCGGAAGTGACTCACCGGAAGGAATCACCGATCTTCTCGATGTGTTGGAGCGAACACCGGCAGATATCGCCGTGGGAACGGGCGACAGTCCGCCACGAATTCGCGGGCTGAACGGGCTTCTTGTCAGCATGGCAACGGGCGGTGTGGTCCGCGACCTCACCTCCACGTTTTGGGCCTGCCGGGCCGAAGCCGCGCGGGCTGTGTCGCCGCATCGCCTGAAGTCGCTTGCCTCCGTCCTTGCCGAAGCCACCCGGGCCGGACTCGACGTTACCGAAACTCCGGTCGTCAGATCCACACCCTCGGTGCCGCTGCCGCGCGGCAGCGGATGGTCCCTGCTCTTCGAGGGCGTCCGCAGCCGCTCAGGCGTGCTCGCGATATTGATCGTGCTGACCGGCCTCTGTGTGTTTGGAGTACTGTCTTATCCCGCGCATCAGTATCTGGGTGATTCAGATTCCGTGATATCGGGGCTTTGCGCGGTCGATGTACTCAACGGCACTCACTGGCTGTTTTTTCCCAGCGGATACCGGCTTGGGCCACACAGTTGTTACGTCGGCGCCGTTTGGGTCGCGATCATGGGACAAACTCGCGAAGCGCTGGCGGCGATCACCATGGTTTACATCGTGGTGTTTCTCACGTTCGTATTTTTGGCACTCAGGGTCGCACTGGGGAGAAAGGCGGCCCTGACAGGCACACTGGCCGCCGCGTTTCCGCCCCTGCAGTATGTGTTGTTCATCGAGCCGCCGTGGGGATATGGGGAAATCATGGCGTGCACGGCGATCACTCTTTGGTTTGGATTCGTGCTCCTCTTTCGCCCGGTCCTTCGTTCGAAACGGATGTCGCTGCTGTTCGGCCTCACATTTGGACTTACCATCTGGACCTCTCCGCAGTCTCTGATGGTGACAGGACCTCTGATACTGCTGCTCCTCGTCCGCCGAGTATTCCCCAGCCTGTGGGATTTGGCTCTGTTGACTGTGGGGACGGTGGCGGGTCTCTGGGCGTACCTGGTCACAATTCTGCAGAAGGGCACAGCTCCGTTCGCAAGCAGTTTTGCAACCAGGCCGGTAGATTCAATTGGCCAGTTAACCGCAAATATCCACTACCTTTCCACGCACGTCCTTCCCCTCTTTTTTCTGAACTCCGGCCTGCCTCCGCAGACACCTGCACAGGGGTTTATGTTCCTGGTGCTGGTCGCTGCCGCGGGAGTTACTGCCTGGATAGCCTGGAAGGGGTTGTGGCAGTGGGAGCGGCCCGGTTTCCGCATGCGCAACGGGCTGTTGGCCTGCTTTACAATTGCGGTGATCGCTACGTCGGTCGTGCTGTTTGTCATCTCTGGAGCAGGCAGCATTCGCGGCTGGACCACCCGATATCTGGCTCCCCTTTTCTTCGTCGTCCCACTACTTGCTGCAAACCTCTGTCAGATGGCCATCCGCCGGCGCGTCGGAAGCATTGTTGTCATCGCTGTCGTTGCGCTTTCGACCTTCAATGGTCTGACCTACCGCTATCCAAACAACCAGTACCGAGTTGAGCAGACGCTCGCACTCGCAACGGACAGAAAGGACTACGACTGGTTGGTGTCGCGCAGTCGAGCCGTCGTCCTGGGCGAGTTTTGGGCAGTGTATCGGCTGAACTTTGGATTTGGCACCAGTCTGACAGCGGTTCCGACGACCCTCATCGACTACAACTTCCGCGGTGAACGGCTTCTGTCACGGTCCGATTTTCGACTTGCCCTGATTCATACCAGTGCTCCTTCTCTCCAGATATGGGCTGGACGCGCGGGCCTGCGCGGTCACATTGAGTCCATGCCCGGCGGCCAGTTTGCATTTCTGGTGGACGGCGAGGTGGAGCCTCGAAGAATCAGGGAGATCATTTCGAACTACCAGTGAGTACCCCCGGAACCGATGGCGCCGGGGGGGTGTGAACGAACGGGATTTAGTTTTGTTGCCAGGCGGCAGGCGCCGCAGTCGAATCTAGCTTAGCTAGCTAGATCCGCTCTCCGGACCCGCCAGCGGCGTTGTGCGGGGCGCGTCCTTGTCGATGTCCAGGACCCGAGCCGTGCAACTGCACAAGCAGGCTATTGGCGTGCTGCGGACCCAACTGGCCGAAGCGGCTTAGTTTAAAATTCCCCGGAGTACCGCATTAGCTTGCTCGCCCGGCTTCGCGTGCGAGCGCCTCGTGAAGCAGCGATTTGATGTAAGTCTGATACGGGAGGCCTTTGCGCTCGGCGAGTTCTCGCGCGAGCTGGAGATCACAGGCGTCCAAACGGACATGAATCGGGACCGATTTGGAAACCTCGATTCGCTTCATGAGGACTTCCCGCGTCATCCGTTTTCCCTCGCGGCTCAGAGCCTCTGCATGTTGTTCGCGGTTGTCGTACCACCACTTTGCCTCTTCAGCTTCGGTGTCGAATTTGGGCACTACTCGCTTTGCATCTGCCATTTCAGACTCTCCTTTTTGATCGCAGGAAAAGCAGTAACGGCCCGGATCTTGCCTTGCCGAATTGTGTACACCGCACTTACATGCGACCGTTATGCGCCAGGCCAGAGACGCGAAATCGTTCTTCGCCGTTTTCGCTCACGGCGAACTCTGTATAGATCGTTCGAGGATCGAGAATCACAGCTTCGAACTCGGCAGGAGTAACCCCGTGGTCTGCCAGATGGCCGATATTGTGTCCGTCCCACTCGAACTCGATCACAATTTAATTGTAGCCACAGCGTAGCCACAATGCAATTAGGATTACTGTGAGCGGAAGGGCATCGTCGCGGCGAGAAACGAACAGCAACCGACTGACCGCCCCGGCAAAGACGGGCGAGCGCGCGTGATGTCTTTCTCGGAATACCGCATCGAAACCAGCTTCGTGGGTTCAGGCTTCACAGGTGGGACCCACACATATGTACCTTTATCCAGTGCTTCGATCATCATCTGGTCGATAATCTCGGGATCGTCGTACCAGTCCACTTCTTCTCGTGCCGACTTGAACTTCGGAATGACGGTCTTAAGTTCGTGGCATTTTTTCCCCTCGCCTCCAGATAATATAATGCTTTGCGAACGTTCTTCCGCATCGTGTACGCGGTGACAACTCGGGTGAGAGTCCCGCGGGGAGTGAACACGACGGTAAGCAACCGCCCGGAATCGGTTTGACGCTTTTCGCTGAGTGCCTACATCTCCACTGACGGGTAGCCGCACCGACTGCGTAAAAGTCTCTTCCGGAAGAAATTCCCAGAGTTGACATAATACCCGCAGTCGGCCTCGTGAATTTCTCGCCTGTTGATGTTTCATTTCTCCTCGACTCATGGTTGATTGGTGGTACTTCTTCGCTTGGAGTACTACTCGGGCAGCGCGACAGTGGTGTGCTGTGAAAACGACAGATCGCTGGTTCCATGCCCTTTGGGCCATTTGCCAGGAGGTCGTTGTCGTGGTAGCCTGCTAATCGCATCTGATAAATGCTCGGGTGGGGTCGCGGTCGCTTCGGAAAAAAAAGTTAAACTGCGTCCCTCCCGGGCATTACACCTTTCCAAAAAACTAAGCCGCTCGAAACAGCCATCTGAATTACAACAGCTTTTGTCCCTGCAGCGCCACACGTGTCATCTAACTCGCCGCTTTCATCCGCTTCGCGGGTGAGGAAGTTGCGGGCAGTGCCAGCGACTCGAGATCCGCTCTCCGGACCCGCCAGCGGCGTTGTGCGCTCCCCAGACGGCTGACATCATGCGCTGGTAAGCGAGCGTCTGCGATCGCCTGTTCCAGATACCAACGCGGCAACCCACTCACCTGAGTGGCGTCGCTGAGAGGCATCCACACGCGCGCCAGCTCGGCCGATTCGGACATCTTCCGCAGGAAGGCTTCGGCCAGCATCGCCATCGGTGCGGCCGTCGCGAGCGCGGTGACTGACGAGCCGTCCCGCGCGCGCTGTGCGGCTGCCTTCGCGCGGCTCTGAGGCGGGCCATCCTGCACTTCCACCGGCGGCAGGATGAACTGCGTCACGCCGTACAACTCCTGATAAATGCGCTCCACGTCGGCAGGATTGTACAGAGGCATTGCCCGCTGTCCCGGCCTGGGCACGTAGCGGCGCTGGAGCCGGTTGTGGGTAGCGTAGCGCTCGACACTCTTTTCAGACACCTTCAGAGCTTCGGCGACCTGTGTCTTGGTCAGCCAGTGGTTCACGGGCAGTTCAAGTTTGGGCATAAGCATCAATGAGAGCGAGACTCCTCAAGACCGCCGTTCCTGCCGACAGCGCTGAGGGCATGTTCTCCACTCCCAAGGACGGATCGTACCGTGGGGCGTCACCCGATGGCAACCTTACGCTCCCGCCAGGTGATTTTCGATCTGCTTACCCCGCATCAGCGGAAGAGAACTTTCAGTGAAAGACCCGACTTCTATTACAGAGTCTTGGAGGTGCCCACCCTTCGAGAGCATCCACCGGCTCAATGATGTCTCAAAACGAAGCTCTCCGTCAGCGCAACGATCTTGTCGAACAGCACTACGATCTGGTGAAGGTGATAGCCCGCGGCATTCAGCGGCATCTTCCTCCGTCATTCGAGCTGGACGACCTAATTCAAAACGGCGTGGTTGGCCTCATCCATGCCGCGGAACGGTTTGATCCGACCGTCGGCCTGGTATTCGAGACGTTCGCGCGCCACCGGGTTCGCGGCGCTATCCTCGATTCCGTGCGCCGGCGTGAATACACCGAGAACACCCACGACGAACTGCCTGAGCAGATGGTCGCCGTCGAGCAAGACCCGATTGAAGAGCGGCTGACGCTGCAACAGCAAGCGGAGCGCGTGAGCGCTGCCGTCGCCGAGCTGCCGCACCGGGAGCGCAAGATCGTTGAGATGCGCTATCGTCAGGAGGTTTCGATGGTGAACATTGGCGCGTCCTTGTCGATGTCCAAGACCCGAGCCGTGCAACTGCACAAGCAGGCTATTGGCGTGCTGCGGACCCAACTGGCCGAAGCGGCTTAGGGCAACCTCGATTAGTGTCATCTGGTCCTGAGCTTCAGGACGTGCGAAACATAGCGGTTCAGACTCATGCCTTTCTGTGCGGCACGGATAGCTATTTCGCGGTGGAGTTGAGGTTCGACCCGAACGACGAACTTGCCGGAATACGGTTTCTCCGGTTCCTCGGCCCGTTCGGCACAAAAAGCCAGATAGTCCTCGACCGATTCCCGGAACGCCTTTTCAAGTTCTTTGACGGAAGTTCCCTGAAAGGTGATAACGTCGCGTGTGTTGACCACCTCGCCGTGGAAAAGGCCGGCCTGCTCATCGAACCTCACAACCGCATCGTAGTTCTTATAGGTCATTACAGGTCACTCCTTTCCGGGATCAACGCCGGTCTGCGTGATGAATCTGCGCATGGCAACAACGGCGCCGCGATCTGTCTCTTTCCGAGGATGCGGACGGTGGAAAACGGCGCGAACGCCATTGAGCGCGATCCTCACACGTGAACCACTTCCTTCGGTAACCTCCGCGCCGGCGGCACGAAGAGCCGCCTCAATGTCAGACCAGAGAATGTTTGAGCGCACCGGATTCGAGAAGATCGCTTCGAGTGTTCTCCGGTGCTTCGTCCCCATGACTAAATAGTATCATATCGTGATACTAAACGCGACCACGCGTTGCATGGTGAACAGCAACCGACTGACCGCCCCGGCAAAGACGGGCGATTCATGGGCGTGGTACTGACGAAAGCACATCGCGCCCTGATCGACGAATACGGTGAACTCGAACGACGCCTCGCGGAGTTCAAGCCAGTCGCCGACCGCGCTGCAGCGGTGAAGAAAGCATTGTCGTCGCTGGGCGATAGTCACCCTGCCGACCAGCCGCTGGCGCTCGAAGGCGCTCACTACACCGTGCATCTCTCGCCGAAGGCGATCGAGCGCAAGGTGTTCGACATCGACAAGCTCTGGGCCACCATTGGCAAGAGCAAGTTCCTCCAGTTCTGCCGTTTCCCCCTCGCTGCCATTGACCAGCACGTCGCCTCGTCCTTGCACCCTGCCTTTCTCCTCGCTGAACACTCCGGCAACCGCACGGTCAAAGCGGTTGCCAAAGCCTCCGCTGTGAAGAAGTCGAAAGCAGCATGAAGCCTTACTTCACGGGAAACGGCGTCACTCTTTATCTTGGCGATTGCCTCCGCATCCTGGATACACTGCCGAACGCAGCCGCCGATGCACTCATCACCGACCCTCCCTATTCTTCCGGCGGCATGTTCCGCTCCGACCGGACCGCACAACCAGCAGCAAAGTACGTCCAGCATGGGACCAGGGTTGTGCGACCGTCATTTTCCGGAGACAACCGCGACGGGCGCTCCTGGTCGACCTGGTGTTCCATCTGGTTGAGCGAATGCCGGCGCATCGTGAAGCCGGCTGGCTATGCGCTGATGTTCTGCGACTGGCGTCAACTCCCTCTGGCTACCGACGCATTTCAATGGGGCGGCTTCCTGTGGCGCGGCATCGTGCCATGGGATAAGACCGAAGCTGCTCGCGCTCCACATACCGGCTACTTCCGGCATCAGTGCGAATACGTGGTGTGGGGCACCAATGGACCGGCCGCTCAGGCGCCGGGCCGTGGTCCGTGGGCTGGCGCGATCCGCGCGGGCATCCGGCAATCCGACAAGTTTCACATGACCGGCAAGCCGACGCCGGTGATGAAACACCTTCTCCAGTGCGTTCCGGAAGGCGGCACGGTTCTCGACCCGTTTGCCGGATCCGGCACAACGCTGGTCGCGGCTGTCCAGACCGGACGGTGCGCGATCGGCATTGAAGCGGAAGAAGCATACTGCGAAATTGCGGCCCGCCGCATTGAATCCGGCAACGTGGCCGAACTGCGGGAGGCGATAGCGGCATAGAAGAATTCTGCTGTCAGGATGTGAAGTTTTTCCGATCCGGACAGTACACTCGACTAGAATCTTCGCTCAGTACCCCTGAGCGGCGCGGTCCGGGAAAGCGCTTCGTCGGTTAGAAGGCCGACGGTAAACCCTCCAACTCCCGGTTACCCATCCTTGCCCGAAGTGTTCCTTCATGACCAGCACAGCAGAAGTGTGTCTCCGCAAAATTGCCGTGCTCGACAGCTCGGGTAAGCACCTGTTCTGGGCCACGGAAGAAGAAGCGCGGCAGCTCAAACGTGAGGGTGAATGCGAGCTGCTGGGCACCAAAAGGCGCATCCATGCGCTTCGATTCAAGGGCCAGCATCCTGCCGCCCTTGCCTCACGCATCAGGACCGGCACGCAGTATTCCCACCGCCGCGAGACACGGCAGAACCCGGTGGGCTGCTGGACGCTTGTCGAAATTCCGGAATCCTGCCGTGACATGTTCACGGCCGTTCATGACCAATGCCTGAAGAAAGCTGCCTGACAGCAGAGGACCTCTCCTCGTTCATCGCTCCGGAACAGGACTCACCCGAGTTCCAGCTCCTCGAAACCGAACGGCGCCGCGTGCTGGAGGGCTGCTGTGCCGGCCTCGCCGCGAAGCACGTCCAGCTAATCCGGATGCGCTACGACGAAGGGCTCACCTTTCTGGAGATCGCGCAACACTTCGGCGTGGTCGAATCCGCGGTTCACGCCATGCATGCCCGCATCCTTCGCGCGATGCGCTCCGCTCTGCTCAAACAGGGCATCAATTCACTCTCGCAACTTCTTTAACCAATGACTCCTGCCCTGGCTGTCCCTTTCGACCGCGCCGAAGCGGAAAATCCCCTCTGGAACCGGAGCAATGTCATTGGGCTCGCCGCGGCGGGATGCTGGTACTGTGGCGGGCTTGGCCTGCGCCGGGGCCGCCGAAGCAAAAGTGTGAAGCCATGCAAATGCGTTTTCCGGGCCGTCTTCCGGGCCTGCTACGCCAAGTTCCGCTATGCGCAGGATGTCCCTTCGTATGGCAGCCAGGAAGACCAACGTCGATGGCATTTGCGAGTAAATTAAAAGGATTTATGCAAAACCAGGCAATTTTCGATTCCGCGCGCCTCATTGAGCTGCAACTCCGTTCAGCCGAGGGGGTCAAGGCGGTGAAAGTCCGCTTCCCGAGTGACGAGGAATGGACGGGCCGGCAGCGCAGCCGGAAGGTCATCATCAAACAGCTTGGCCGCGGCGTATCGGAGACAACGATTCCTCACGGCGAACGGGCCGACGAAGAACTGCTCCGGAAGATTCGCGCCAGCGAGGGCGGCGCGGAGTTCGATGCGTTCGAAGCCGCGCGCCTGCTGGAAGAGCTGGCCTTTGTAGAGGTTGACGATGTGACGCCCGCCGCGGAAGGCTACCGCGTGGCTCTCCGGGTTCCGGGCGGAACGGTGGCTGTCGTCCTCCGGGTGCCGAGTGCCAAAGACGTGTTCGAATACCGCCGCTTCTTCGCCCGTGTACTGGATCTTCCGTTTGAAAAACAGGAGATGACGGTCAACCTCAACGCCGCGGGCAATCTCTTTACCAAGTTGGTTCAGAACACCGAAGGCTATGAAGGCAGCAAGGTCCCTGTCATTCACCAGGCTGTTGCCATTCGGGCGGCGATCGACGCACTCGACGCCGGCTTCGCCGAGGACTCGGCCGCAAATTTTTAGAAGGGGAGTGGCCGGAACGCCCCTCCCTTCGGTTCCTTATCCACCAGTCTCTGCGCCGGGGCGATCTCTGTCCCGGTGAGATGGAGTGCGGGAATGCTGTCGAAATCGGCTGCCTCGACTGCGGGCATGACTGGCAGCCGGACGATATCGACGACCCCGGAGTCTGTCCGTGCTGCGGCAGCGAACACTGGAAACGGTTGCGTTGCGGTGGGTGCCGTCTCACCGTGCTCGACACCTGCGACGCGAGTCCGGCGGGCAATCTGCTGCAACGCACTATCGACCTGAAACTCGCCCTGCAGGCGGGTGTCCACATCACGCTCGATGAGATTGGCGCTGACGAACTGCGCGCACTCCAGATCGTGGACGAAGAGCGAAACCGCTACGACCGGGAGAAGGAACAGGAAGCGCAAGCCGGGCGACAACTCTCCTAAATCCTGAGCCAGGTCATCAGGACGATAAACACCACACACAGAAACACCTTCCATATGCAGTAGGCGAACTGCCACAGGGCGTCGTCGCGTTCAGACATCGTAGTCCGAGTTTACCAATGGCAAACACCAATGAACTGGTTCTCAAGATCACCGTGGATGAGAAGGACGCCAACAAGGCGATTGTTCAATTCAACGGCAACCTCGGGAATATCGAGCGAATGGCGATAAAAGGCGGTAACGGCGCCAGCAAGGCCATCGACTCGGTGACAGCCAGCGCAAAACAGGCCGTCAACCAACTCAGTGCGCTCGCAGGGATCTCTCTCGCCGGAATCGCCAGTTGGGCAGTCAAGACATCCGCTGACTTCGAGCGAAGCCGAATTGGATTGCAGGCGTTTCTTGGCGATGCCAAAGCGGCCGACTCGCTGTTCCGTGAACTCCAGGGCTTCGCAGAGAAGTCGCCGTTTGAGTTCAAAGACCTGCTCAACGGTACGAACCGCCTGCTGGCATTCAACTTTGCCGCAAAAGACATTCTGCCAACGCTGAAAGCGGTCTCCGCCGCGGGCGGAGCAAACCCGCGATGCTGCCATGCTGGATATCGAAGCACTGAACGCCCAGTCGATCGGACAGAAACTCGCTGTCGAGGGCCGAAAGCTGGCAGTCGAACAGGAGTACGCCCGTAAGGCGCTCGATATTCAGATCCGCAGAATCGAATTGGAGAAGCAAGCCGAAATCAGCAAGTGGAAGCTGAAGGCCTGGCTGGCCGGCAAGGATCTCCAGTCCGATGAAGTGAAGGGGTACGTTCGTGACATCGAAGCGACGTATGGGATGGAGATCAAGGGCGTGAAGGACGCCGCGGCCTCGGACGACTTGCAGCGGACGAAACAGAGCGAAATCGCAAAAGGCCGCATCGTTCTCGACCACAACCGACAGATCTACGATTCGCTTAAACAGCAGGCGGGCGGCGTCTTCGATGCGATGCTCACGAAATCTCAGTCGGTGTTCGGAGCGATTGGCAACGCCTTCAAGACCGCGATCCTGACGGCGATCAAAGATATCGTGACGTCGCGAATCGCGGCAGCGCTGATGCAACTC
>Ga0163150_10001720_pt1 | contig 35894 bp, 26 predicted proteins | sample OliLakLV19P2IB_FD_148628 | JGI IMG/M metagenome (GOLD analysis project Ga0163150, IMG submission 148628) | Freshwater microbial mat bacterial communities from Lake Vanda, McMurdo Dry Valleys, Antarctica - Oligotrophic Lake LV.19.P2.IB | ecosystem: Environmental > Aquatic > Freshwater > Lake >... | reverse complement strand
TGTTCCCACGCAAGCGGCTACCATATCACAAACCAGTGGCGTACCCAAGAGTTATCTGTTTTATATTTTATTTAACAGCAGCTATGTGTACCAGCAGTTTGGCTATGTGTTGGTAAACTCCACCGCGCAGGCTGGCCATCAGCAAATGTATTTGGATATTACAGTACCCACGGGAGGCTACCTATACACCTATGTAGCGAACGAAAGTAATGTAAGCGCCAGCAGCGTATATTATGATGACTTTACGATTGTGCATACCCGAAGTACACCTACGTTACAAGTACTGCAAACAAGTGATTACTACCCATTTGGTTTACAGATAGCCGCAGGCAGTTATCAAAAGCAAACCACACTGGATAATGATTATCTTTATAATGGAAAAGAGTTACAGGACGAACACAACTTAGGGTGGATGGACTATGGGGCACGGATGTATGATCCAAGTTGCGCATGTTTTCATACGATAGATCCCGCATCAACCAACTATTATGGATTAACACCCTATCACTATGTCTTAAATAACCCAATTAAGTTTATTGATCCGACTGGAAAGTTCACAGAACTTTACAACGGAAATGGAAAGAAAATTGGAGAGGATAGCGATGGTAAAGATGGAAGGGTTTCGATAATAACAGACAATAAGGAAGCAAATCGAATTAGGGAGGATTCCAAAGATGGTAAGACAGCAACCGAAAAGGATGTATTGAGCGGAGTTCAAACAACTAAGGATGCATTGACTGAAGCTTTGAATGTGTTGGGTAGGGCAAATTCAAATGGCGGTCTTCGTGAGGAAATTTCGGTTGTTACTGAGGGTGGTAATGTTGTAAAGGGATCTACTGGACCTGAGCCTAAAATAGAAAATATTAATGGGATGAACATCCAAACTGCAGATTCAAATATCCCTAAACTTCCTGATGGAACTGATAAATCAAGAGCAACCCTTATACATTCACATCCCATTCAGGTGCAGCAAGATGGAAATCAACTGTTCCCGCAGATGGCGACCAAACCATCAACGCACGATCAACAATTTGGATTCCGAAATTTTGGAACCAACATTATTGTCGGGAACTTAACATCCCCGATTAGTCAAGAAGGTGGACAAACAAAAATTGTAAACGCTACACAAGGAGCAGCCATTTATACTGGTACAAGCCTTGTCCCCAAAGCAACGCTCAGCAATAGTGTCATTCAAAAAATAATAAAAAAATGAAACTACATAGATTATTAATTTTCATTGCAATGTTTTTTCTTTTCAATAAAGAATGTCTAAGCCAATCAGATGAATTTAAAATTGACCTTATTATTGTTGTTAATAATGAACTGGAAGTAGGGTCGATCAGCAATCTTCGGCTAATAGTCAAACGCGAAGGTGGAGAAGAAATTGAAATTGACGCTAATTATTATCCAGGAAGCCTATCATTTAACACTACCGACTACGAAAATCTTTTTTCTATAAAAAACGATTCAGCTTTCATATCATTTAACCATAAAAGCGATTCTAAGCATAAACAATCTTTAGTTAATTATGAGATTCCATTCTATAAAGAATGGATTAGGAGTGCTTATATTATAATTCGTGTTTATGATTTGAGTAAGGGAAAATATAAGAAGGCATTTGAACCACTTAGTAATTCTAAAAATTACACCTACGAGCTCGACTACGTGGGTGGAATTATGAGGAGAGAAAGAAAAAAGAAATAAAAAATGCTGATGGAGTTTCAGTCCCCATGTTGTTAACAAAAAAGGGGATGGATTAAACGAGTTAAGACCTGGGCCTACGGTTAGTATTGTGAATAAATTCAGAAGAGAAATGGGACTGGAGCAACGATTAAATTATGGAGTTCCTATTTACTTTAGTCATCAAAACTCAAGATCTTCATTCAGAATGTTGCGCTCTGAAGGTATGAAAGGGAGTATCGTTCCAAGGCTTTATTATAAATAAGACTATGATTCTTTGTACACTCTTTTCACTTATCAGTATATTTCAATATCAGATTGAGGGGGAATACTATTTAAAAAAGAATGTCAAAAATACAGGAGGTTCCCTTAAACACTTTTCGAGCATAAAGTTAAAATCCGATAAATCCTACATATATATAGACGCGGCCTTTTCAAAATCAGGGCAACTCATTTCAAGTGATACTATTCAAGGAGAATGGCGCACTGTTGGGGATACTTTATTCACTAAGAACTATAATTCAAAGTGGTTAATAAAACGAAACTCCCTAATAGAATTATCAGTGACTAAGCTAAATTATCATAAAAAAAAATAGAACCCCCTTGTTGTTGCGGGTCGCCTGACCCGCGACTTGAGTTAAAAAAGTAGTGTTATTGAACTGAGAGAGAACCAAGAAAAAGTTAATGAACAAAACGACTTACATAATAGAAACTTCAAACACTTACGATGCCGCAGGCACCAAGCTGCGCAAGGTTGCGTACGATAATAGCGGAGTATTAATTTCACGCACCGAATATATTGGCGGAATACAATACGAGAGTTTGCAGCCATTGGCCAGTCCAACTATTGAAACAGTGAGGAGATAAACAGATTTAAAGCAGAGAAGATGTAGTATTATAATCGTATCAATGAAAAGACTAAACGTTTCAATAATCTTATTTCTTATTATCGCTGCACCAACTCTGGCGCAGCGAGGTTTTGTAATTAAATCTGATACGGCCTTTTACAATTCAGAAATGAAAGATCAGGGCGCAATTAAAAATGGTCTTTCGTGTATTATGGGCAAACGAAATGATGCGCAGATAGAATATACTCCTTACGAGGTAATTCAATATGGAACTGCGGATAAAGTATATCAAGTACAAACAATAAATTTAAATGGTAAAAAACAACGCGTGTTTCTAGAGCGGTTGGCGCACGGCAAACTGAGCCTTTATGCGTTTAAAGCAAAAGACAGCAAGCCGGTCTATTTTATTGCCAATGAAGATACGCTGGCGTTAAACAGAATCAATTCAGATAGAAATGCATTTTCTACGCTTTTTAATAGCCGTGTTTCTGACTGCGGCCAGGCAGTTGAAAACGTAAAGTACGTAAACTACAAACGCGGTTCGCTCACAAGGTTTATTAGAGATTATAATGTGTGCTCTGCAAACCCACTGCCCCGCCTACGCTATGGATTTATAATAGGCCTTTCAAATACCAAAATTTTGGCTGGTGATGTGGGTGGCGTGTTTCAAATTTCAGAATTTAAAAATGACATAGCTTTTACGGTGGGTGGCTTTCTTGATAAACCCATTGGCGCTGGCAATTTTTCTTTTCACCCCGAAATTTTGTGGCGACAAAATTCTGCTACGTATCAATTTAAGAATCCAACATCTGACTACGACTTTGTGGTCAACAATTCAATCCTAAGTATGCCACTGCTTATGCAATATGTGTTGCCTGGTAATCGCAACCATTTCTTTTTGCAGGCCGGTGGGGTAGTGGCTCACCTTTTAAAAAATAAAAATTCTCTTTATCAATTTACCAGTTTAGCAAATACAACTTCCCTTGAAATTGATGATTCGGTGCTGGTGCCAACTAACCAGGTAGGGTTGGCTTTAGGTGCTGGCTTTCGCGCAGATAGAAATGAGAGATCGTGGTTGATGGAAATCCGGTACTCGCATATGGTTGGCATGAACCAACACAATGATTATTTGGATAGTCGAGGAATAGAAATTTTAACGGGCTTTGCATTTTAGATATGAGACATTTTTTTAAAATAAGCTGGCTCTTTATTTTTTCTATTCTGGCAGATGCTTGCCAGGAAGCATTGCCTGAGAATCGTGCATTCCCAGTGATCAGAACATTGGCTCCTAAAGATGTTGATTCATCCGGGGCCACGTTTCGGGCCGAGTTGATTACCGGAAAAAAATCCACCACTGCCTATGGATTTATCTGGGACATTGCAGAACCCGAGATTACCACTGCTAACAAGATTGAACTAGGAACTACAGTTCCGGAAGGAGTTTTCGAAAAACGCATTGAATCGTTGTTGGCAAAAGATGCAGAGTATAAGGTGCGGGCTTATGCTACATTGGATGGGAAAACAATTTATGGCACCACAGTTACCTTTAAGAGTGAAGGAAGCAAGCAATCGGGTTGGAGTTTTGAAACACAGTTGACAGATGTGACAGGTGGGTTTTCGAGTTTTGGAGGTACAGACAGTAAGTACGGCTATATTCTTTACCAGTTATCAGAAGCTTATAAGTACGATCCTGAGAAAAAAACAATTGCTAAAATTCCGGATTTACCTTTTGCTGGTAACTCTGGTGTTACAATCACAACCTGCACACACAGTAAAGTACTATATGTTTTCGAGGGCAAGACAAACAACCTTTCCAAATTTGCTAACAATAGCTGGTCAGTGGTTTCTCCATTGCCCTTTAATTATGGAAACTTTGGAGGTTACTATCTCGCCTTTTCCGCCAATGGCTACATTTATATTCTTAGTAGTTTCAAATCGTATGCATATGATGTAACCAATGATCTATGGTATCCTCTTCTTTTACCGAATTCTAACTCAAGGTTCTCCACTTCTGGAGTCTTTGACGGAGCAAACGGATACTTGTTAATGTATAATGGAACATTTTGGGAGTTTAGTCCGAGTACGCATCAATGGACACCGAAAAAGAACTATCCGGGTGTTAGCTTTAGCTCCGAACCGCTTGTCACGTATGCTCATAACTCAATGGTCTATGTTGGACTAAACCGCGATCTTGATTTTTGGAGCTATGACACCTCACTTAATGAATGGAAGCCAGCCGAACGATTTCCGTCTTCACTGAAAGACTTTGGAATCCAATTTTATTTCGTGGTTAAAGATAAACTATACTGTGGTGTAGGTAAGGCCTTTGGCGAATTTTCTGTTTGGAGTTTTGAGCCGAAAACATTTTAGAAAACATGGACTGCAATAGAAAGACTGAAACAACTAATATTATGAAATTTGCGGCCGGGATGGAGGCATTTGGTTAAAGCTGGCTACGCATGAAAACTTAACCAAAGTAGTCTTGAAAATGCAGGCGCGTTGACTGGGTACAAGGGCAAAACGAGTAATGATTAAAAATGATAAGTGAAAATATGGAAACAGATAAGTAGGGAGAATCAAACAACAAAATATCATGACTTCATTAAAATTCTTTACATATAAAATTTGACATGATGATGAATCGTATTCTAAAAAATAACATTCTAAAGAATGTTTTCTTTAGAGCAATATTGGCAACTACCTTTTTCGGTTTCAATATGCAGGCCTTTTCTCAAAATAAAAGCAATGCCAACATGGTACCTAATGTTGCGCCACCTACTCCTGACATTGGCCAGTTAGGCCGTTTTGGTAACTACCCGGTGAGCCATTTTACAGGGCTTGTAAATATCTCCATTCCGCTTTATGAAATAAAAATTGGAGGAATTAATATTCCAATTTCCATGTCCTACCATTCTTCGGGTATTAAAGTTACCGATCGTTCTGGTTGGGTGGGGCTAGGCTGGGCACTTGAGGCCGGTGGCACGATATCGCGCGGGGTGATGGGCATGGCCGATGAATTGCCGGGTGGTTACTTTAGTGGACCAACAATCAAACAATCTAGCGATATAAATGTATTTACAGAAGATGGCTTACTATACCTCGAAGATATTAGTCAGGCCAGGAAAGATACAGAACCGGATATTTATAGCTATTCAATAGGGGGGCACTCTGGCAAATATTTGTTTAATCAAGCCAATAATTTCGTGCGGGTGTCAGTCCCTTATGATCCAATCAAAATAGTAAAACAATCGGGGATTAATAATCTTTGGTTTGAAGCTATGGACAGCTATGGAACTTATTATAAGTTTAACGTAATGGAGAAATCTTCAGGCGTGAACGATAACTTGAGTACAACGTCTGGTTGGCTTCCTTCAAAAATCATTTCCAATAATAAGCAGGATACTGTACACTTCAGCTACGCTATGACAGCTGGAATTACCTATAAAGATATTGTAGATAAAATAACCGTAACGGATTTAACGAACAATCCTATTAATATAAATCATTACACGAGCAATACAGGTATCTGGACTATAGGAAACATTGCTACATTCTCTGAAGAGCAAAAAGTGACCGAAATAAAGTACCCCACCGGAAAGGTAACCTTTGTGCCGGAGGAACGCGAAGATGGTTGGGTGGACGGATTTGGAACCCAAAAGCGATTGGGTAGAATAAATGTTTATAGCTGGCAAGTGAGCACAAGCTCTTATGTGTTGATAAAATCCTTTAAGTTTCATCATAGTTACTTTGTAAGTAATGATGGCACCAACACGAAACGACTAAAACTAGATTCCCTTCATGTTTTAGATAATGTTGGTAGTACTATACAGCGTTATAAGTTTGAGTATAATACTTCCATCAATTTGCCAGAACACAGGACAAGGAAACGGGACTATTGGGGTTATTTTAATAATGCTGCCAACATCTCATTAGTGCCAAGAATGACAATACCTTGGCAAAGTAATGGAAGTACACAGCAAATTAGTATTGAGATTGCGAGCAATAACCCAACTAATGGAAGAGATCCAGACCCGGCTTATATGCAAGTGGGTATGTTGAAAAAAATTACCTATCCAACGGGTGGATGGACAGAATTTGACTATGAAACAAATCGATATCTGGATGGGAATAACAATCTAAAATATGCTGGAGGTTTGCGTGTTTCTCAGATGCGGAGTTACGATGCTATTTCCCCGAACCCTCTAAAACAAACTATTAAATATGGAATAAATGAGACGGGATACGGAAGAGCTAATTTTTTATTGAACAACTATTTCTTTCAAAACGCATTTACTGATAGAACTATATTTTACCAACTTGGTCTTTGCCAATGGGTGATGGCTGCCGCTAGAATGAGAACCTACATCTCACAACCCAATCTTTCGATAGAACCCTATGGTGGATCACCCGTGGTCTATCCTGATGTCACCGTTTATGATGGTGACGAGACCACAAACAACGGAAAGACCATTTATCATTATTCTGACATTCCTGACCAACTGAATAACGGATCGTTCCAGATTGGCGTTCCAGCTATATACAGTAATCATTATAAGAGAGGTTTCCTGCTTAGTGAATATACCTATAAGAAAAATGGAATGAATTATTCTTTAGTAAAAGCTGTAGGGAACGGATATGGCGCCTTTGTGGATAGTACAAAAATTGCTATGGGAATGAAAGTAATTAAGTCCATAATATCGAACAATGTGATCAATGGTAGTTTTTTTGACGATGTGCGATGCCAACCTGCGGTTCATAATATTTGCGGTCCCACGGATTCTTACTCCTATCAATATGGCTACTACAATGTATACACTGGCGATAATAAAATAATCTCGTCTACTGAGACAAACTATGATCAGAATGACATTACTAAGTTTGTGACAGTAACAACCAATTATGCCTATACAAATTACCTGCATCAACAGGTAACACAAACAAGTTCCACTACTAGTTTGGGGCAATCGCTTGTTAAATCAATAAAGTATCCGCACGAAAGCTCAGGAGCAGTTTATACCGAAATGGTTCAAAAGAATCAAATTGCTTTCCCTGTGGAAGAGACAACAACTTTAAATGGAAGCCCCATAGAAAAAGTGACACGTAATTACCAAAAATACTTTACCGAACTTTATCAACCAGCGACAATCTATAAACAAATTGGCTCTGGTTCAAATACCCTTGAAGTAACCATGAATGGGTATGATGCAAGAGGGAACCCACTTGGGGTTGTTGCGCGGGGTAACGTCAATGTTTCGTATCAGTGGGATTATAAAAAAGTATTGCCAATTGCAGAAATTACCAATGCATTAAATGATAAACAAACAATTTATGCGCAATCTACCTCCACGTCTAGCATAACCGTGGCAGGTCCTACACCCAATGTGGTATTAAACAAAACATTTACAGTGGATTATACGGGTACAGTTTATTTGAAACTAGGTGTTAGCAGTAATCCTACCTTTACCACTCGGGTTTCTTACACCAGCGCAAGCCCCTCTATTGGCAGCGCATCTAACATTATTTTAACCAAAAATATTGTCTGTGGTACTCCACCTACTATTGTAACGTTTACCAACGTTCCTGCGGGTACCCATACAATTACCTTAACCCTAACCACCCCAGATACTGGGGTATTATCGTTAGGATCATGTGGGTTAATTGAGTATCCTGTTATTACACCAACTACAACAGGCATCACCGAATTTTTCTATGAAGGATTCGAAGAACTTGCTGGTATGGAAACCCAGTCTCCGCATACTGGTAAGAAATATAAGTTGGGTAGCTATACAGTTCCTTTTACCAAACCTAACAGCAGAGCCTATATTGTGGAGTACTGGTATCTGGCTGGAACTAGTTGGATATACGCAACAGCACCTTACGTTAATAATATGACTTTAAGTGGCACAGCCATTGACGATGTCCGGGTTTATCCAAGTGATGCCCGTATGAAAACATATACGTATGCACCTGGCATTGGCATTAGTTCGGTGCTGGATGAAAATGGCAGGATACTCCATTATAACTACGATTTATTTGGGCGACTATCATACATAAAGAATGAACAAGGCGGAATTGAGAAGCAATACAGCTATAACTATAAGAACTAGCAAACTTTAACAATTCCTTCCCAGCGGGAGTCTCCGGGAGAGCGGGAATGAGCGCAGCAGGGACACCGCGTATAGTTAAGGATAAAATGAATAAGTAGTAATGAATTAAAATGAAGGAACAGAGGAAGTAGATAATGAGTGCGAAGAACCAGAGTTGTATCATAGAAATAACAACGCGGAGTCCCCGAGGCGGGAGACTCCGCTTGGAAGAAGACGGGAGACTCCACTTGGAATAGAGAAGATTTTAAGCAATATTATTTACGTGAAGCATCGGCTTCTACCACGGTCACTGGTTAATTTTTTTGACAGAAATAAAACTATGGTTAGTTATATTATAAACAATCTCACGTTATGAAAATTTTATACACACTCTCGGTAGTTATGTTGTTTAAGGTAATTTTTATTTGCGGGCAACTGATGGCGCAAACAACTCCAGACCTTGTTAAGAAGATGATGCCAAACCCGGTACCCGCTTCGCCAAATGTAGGTGCATTGGGCAAGTATGGCGATTATCCTGTCAGCTACTTTACAGGCTTGCCGGAAATCTCAATACCGATTTACGAGGTGCAAAGCGGAGCACTTAGCATACCCATTACATTAAGCTATCACGCTTCGGGTATAAAGCCAACAGATGTTGGCAGTTGGGTAGGCACGGGTTGGTCACTTTCAACAGGAGGGCAAATATCAAGAAGCTTAAACGGAAGGGCAGACGAAAGTATAGGAAACGGGTATTCATTATTTCCTCTAAATCCTTCACCAAGTTTGACGCAATCATATTATTATTTAGCTAATGCGGCAAATAATATTTCTGATCTTGAACCTGATGTTTTTAGCTATTCATTTAGAGGCCGTAGTGGAAAATTTATGTGGACATACAGTAACGGACCTTACTTATTCCCATACGCACCCATTAAGATAAACTCAACAACGGGATTAAATACTTTTGAGATTACAGATGAAGATGGTGTTATCAGTCGTTTTGGGCAAAATGGCAGCGTGGAGAATTCTACCACCAACGATGGAATTAACCTGCCCACCGGAGGAAGATCTGCCTGGCACCTCACAGAGATGGTTGCTCCTAACACTGATGATCAGATAGTAATTGATTATCAATCTGTGGGATCATTTAGTATGCGCGATATTTCATACTCCTTTACGGTAAGTGATGCGTGCATGGCAAGTTTTGGAGCGAGTTGCCCACCTGAACAACCCCCTCATGCACAACTCTACAATATCGATAGTTCGGGTGATCAAATGGGGCCGTCAACTATTTGGTTTGACAATGGCAGGGTGAAATTCTTTTTGAATGCGCTCAATCGTGAAGATGTCTCAACACTTAAATATTTGGATCGAATTGAAATTCAAAATATAGATGGAACAGTAGTACATAAAACAATTAAATTTATCTACTCAAACTTTACAAGCGCTAATGGTTCAAAGGCGTCTTTAAAGCTTGATGAAGTTCAGGTGCGGGACATGGATGCTCCCGTTCAAACTTATAAGTTTGGCTATTTTACAAATACCGTGTCGTGGCGAAGAGGTGATAATACTGATTTGAAGGCTAGGGATCTATGGGGTTATTATAATGGTGCTACTGGCAATACCGATCTTTTACTTCCCAAAACAATACCATATATACCTAATGTAGGTCCGGCCACTACAGTTTCTTTTGGTGGAGCATTTAACAGAAATGTGAATCCGGCTTACGTAAAAGAAGGGGTATTAAACAAGATAACATTTCCTACCGGAGGATTTACAGAATTCGATTACGAATCCAATAAATATCTTAAGGACGGCACCCCTACACTTACTGGAGGGTTGCGGGTAACGAAAATTACAAGCAACGATGGTTCAATATCTCCTCCTATTGTTAGAACCTATAAATATGGTGCGAATGAATCGGGATATGGAGAGCCTAATTTCTGGGAGGCTCAGTTTAATTATACCGGAAGTCAATATTACATTAACGAATCATGTGATTTCAACACTGTCGTTATATATGGAACCAGAAGCTATCAATCCAGCGTTGCGTACAGTTACGAGGCAAATCCAATAATGTATCCTTATGTAACCGAGTATGAAGGTGATTTACAAGACACAAATGGAAAAACTTCGTATGTGTTTGACGGAGGAGTAGCCATAAATGATATTACTTATTTTGTGCCTGCTTCCGGAAAATTATATAGAAACAGCTTGGCTTGGAAAAGAGGACAACTTACCAATAGGGCGGTGTACGATAAAAATAACAATAAACTTTCTGAGGTACTTGTCAATTACACAACACTTAAGGATGAAAGCCGCCACGTAGGCTTTGGGGTTCATCAATATTACCAAATCCCCAAAAGACCCTGTTTGCTGGGAGGAACTCTGAACAGTCCAACTATATTATTGAATGAATCTGGAGAGGAAGTTTATCCAACTGCCTTTTATTGGCAGCATTATTATCAAAATAGTGGCTCTATCTTAGAAGCCTCCAGAGTAGAGAATAATTTTGAGCTTGGAAATGTTAATAAGTTTGTTTCGACTCTCACTACCAATGTGTACCATCCTGAGAAATTACAATTATTGCAAAATTCAAAATCCGCAAGTAATGGTACAGTTTGGACTGTCAATAAATATCCTTTTGATTTTTTTCTGAATTTGAATGCATCTTCAACGGGAGAAGCAGAGGGACTCTACATGCTTAATCAAAAAAATATTATTACAAAACCAATCGAGACCTACACTTATTTACAAAAGGATGGTACAGATCGGGTTTTATCTGGCACGGTTACAACATTTCTAAAAAACTCCACCAATACTAACCAAGTGGTTGCCAATGGCATTTATTTATGGGAATCCATAAGCCCCGTGCCTATTACCTCCTACGCACCGATTTCAATTAATGCCGCAAATTCTGGCATTACCATGGACAGCAAATTTGTCCGTAGGATTGATATGATTAAATATGATCAACTGGGTAATTTGCTCTCTTTGTCCAAAACAAATGATATTCGTGTTGCTTACCTTTATGGGTACAACAAAACCCTTCCAATTGCAGAGGCTACTAATGCTTTGGATACTGAGATTTTTGTTCAGAATTTTGAAGAACTTACAGGCATGGAAACCCAGTCTCCGCACACTGGAAAGAAATATAAATCGGGTAATTATACAGTTCTGTTCACCAAACCTAACAGCCGAAACTATATCGTTGAATATTGGTATTTATCAGGCACTAATTGGATTTATGCCACAAATACATATTCCAATGGGATGACTTTAACGGGTGGCACAGCCATTGACAATGTCCGGGTTTATCCAAGTGATGCCCGTATGAAAACATATACGTATGCACCTGGCATTGGCATTAGTTCCGTGCTGGATGAAAATGGCAGGATACTCCATTATAACTACGATTTATTTGGGCGACTATCATACATAAAGAATGAACAAGGCGGAATTGAGAAGCAATACAGCTATAACTATAAGAACTAACAACCTTTAACAATTTGAAATTATTTTATCTCGGCCTGTGTGTGTGTCTTAGTTTAACCAGCCTTGCACAAGGCCTGGATGAAATGAAATTGTCTGGCACACACATGAGCAAAGTGCTTGCTGAAGATAACGCGGTAAAGAAGAGAATGCTTTACTTAAAGTATTTTCATGCGGATAGCATCAAACATGCTAAGAAGGTTGAAAATTACTGGCAGGCAAAGTATGACAGCAGCTTCAAGGGTGTAACTAAAAGAACCAAAAAGCTTAGATCAATCCAAGATCAAGCCATTGCCAAAACAAAAAATTTGGCGAAGCAGGTGCAAGCAAATGCAACACTCAATCCGGATACCTACAGGATGCCTAAAGAATTGGAACTACGCTATTCAAAACGTCAGTTGGAAGTGATCTATAGAATGGCAAAGCAATTTTTAATTGATGCCTCTAAGGATTCTACAAACCTGATTCAGGATTTTAATTTTAAGCAGTATGTAGAAGGATTAAATATTTCTAGAGCAACTGATTTGGGGAAAGGAAAAATTCCAAACAATCCACTCGGTAAATTGGGTGGCAAGGATAAACGTCTTTTAGCGGCAGCGAATAAAAAGAAAGAAGCCTTTGGTCAGGTGAATAATCTGAAAGAGGAAGTCAATGAATATACAGGTGAGTATAAAAAGTACAAAGGCTATTCAAACCTGAGTGCAGACTCGGCCAAGCAGTTGGCAATATCCAAAGCAGAAGGAGAAGTGTCCAGACGAATCATGGAAGTGGGTGAACTCCAAGGCTTCCAATCAGAAATGACTCAGTTTACTGCCATGCAAAGCAAGTATAAAAATCAACTGGCTGACCTAAACGATTCTACTGCTCGTAAGGAAATGATAAAGCAGCAGGCCGAGAAAATGGCAATGGATTACATTCAGGATAATCCAGGCATTATGCAAGACGTGCAAAAGAAAATGAGTTTGCTAATGAAAAAGTATTCATCTGTAACGAACTCAAACGATTTGAGTTCGGCAGTCAGGCGCACTTCGCTTAGTGGAAAGACTTTCCGCGAACGACTGGTGATTGCAACCAATTTTCAATTGCTGACAATTGATCCCATTTCGATCGATTTTTCACCCATGATTGGATATAAATTTAATAGTAGACTAAGTGCCGGTGTCGGTGGCACCTACAGGCAGACATTTAAGGACACGAATGTGAATCTCGCTCCAGAGGTGTTCGGCTATAAAGGGTTTGTAAGTTATGATGTAGTTAAATCATTTTTCGTTTATGGTGAGTTTGCGAGAAATTCTCCGGGCTTGCTAGTAAACGAAGGAGTCGTTCAAAGAATCTGGAAAGATGCTTTGTTTGTAGGAGCAGGGCGGAGATTTCCGGTTCATAAGAAAGTTGATATGACTGTTACTGCTTTGTACAATTTTATGCATCAGGTAGGCGATCCGATTTATCCTAGACCCTTTGTAATCAGGTTTGGTTTTCAGGTAAGTGAGCTGGCGCTATTAAAGAAAAAGCCTGAGTTGAAGCTTATAGGGAAGTGAAAATCAAATTCTACAACCAGCAAAGTATAGCCTCCACCAGAGTTTGGGGTTTGATTCCTATTACTGATTACCTATTACCGAATACTGATTACCCTATCCAATCACCTCCTTCACATCCACATATGGAATATTAAATGCTTCGGCAACAGCTTTGTAAACCACTTTGCCGTGCACAACATTCAATCCTTTTAGTAAGTCTTCATTTTCTTTACAGGCTTGCTTCCAACCCAAATTGGCAAGCTTAAGCGCGTAAGGAAGCGTTGCGTTTGTGAGCGCAAGAGTAGAAGTATACGGCACTGCCCCAGGCATATTAGCTACACAATAATGAACAATGTCGTCAATAATGTAAGTGGGATCTTCGTGTGTTGTTGGTTTACAAGTTTCAATACAACCACCTTGATCAACGGCTACGTCAACTAACACAGTACCCGGTCTCATGGTTTTAAGCATGTCGCGCGTGATCAGTTTGGGAGCTTTAGCACCTGGAATCAAAACACCGCCTACTATTAAATCATGAGTTTTAACAAGTTCGCGCAGCACGTAATCGTTGGATGCCATGGTGTGAACATTTTTAGGCATAACATCATCTAAATATCTTAAGCGATTAAGATTCACATCGGTGATAATTACATCGGCACCCATGCCAGCAGCAATCTTAGCTGCATTGCTTCCAACAACACCGCCTCCTAAAATCAAAACTTTTGCCGGCATTACACCAGGCACTCCTCCTAATAAAATTCCACGACCCTTCAATGGCTTCTCTAAATACTTAGCGCCTTCTTGTATAGCCATTCTTCCGGCTACTTCCGACATCGGTATCAATAAGGGCAAACTTCTATCGGCTTTTTCAACCGTTTCATACGCGAGACAAATTGCTCCTGTCTTAATCATGGCATGTGCCAATGGCTCATAAGAAGCAAAGTGGAAATACGTGAATACGAGTTGATCTTTTTTGATTAATGAATATTCCTGTTCAATGGGTTCTTTTACTTTAATGATCATTTCAGCAAGACTAAAGACAGCCTCGGCTGTAGGGAGAATTTTTGCACCCGCACCTGCATATTCAGCATCACTAAAGCCGCTGCCTTCACCTGCATTGGTTTGAATGTAAACGTCATGACCCTTGCGAACAAATTCCTGAGCTCCGGCAGGTGTGAGCGCTACTCTGTTTTCGTTATTCTTAATTTCTTTTGGTACTCCAATGATCATATCAGATTGATTTTATTTTAACAATTTGTATTTACTTTAGGCGCTGGCCTAACGGTTTGCAAAGATACTATTCGGTTACGATTGCAGAGGCAGTTTTGATACTTTTTGAAAAATATGAATAAGGATTCGCTTTATGCATTTTACGGCTCCCTTAGGCAAGGTATGAAGCTTCATCAGGAATTTCAGGATTCAATGGAGTATCTGCATAGTATTTGGTTAAAAGGCTACGATCTTTATGCACTCCCTAATTATCCTTTTGCCACTAAATCTGAATCTTCAAGTAGTAGAATTTTAGTGGAGGTAATGCGAATAACCAATCCAAAAGTTGAAAAGGAAATTTTTAAAATTGAAATGGATGCTGGCTATTACTTTGAGAATGTTATGATTGGAGGTATAGCCGTTGGAATTTTTTTATTTAAAGATGCGGCAAATTATCAACGTGTAAATGAAGGTGATTGGGTGAAATTCTTTGGTCTCAGATCAAAATAACCACATTTTCTATCGCTTTTTTTTGGCCTTTGCCTCGCCCGCTAATTTTCCTATTTTTGATCGTTAACCAACCCATTTACCTTGAGCCAAACAAAGACTATGGTTAGTGGAATGTCCGCAAAAAAAGCATCCGCAATTCTTGCAGATTACAAGTTGGCTTGCGAAAGTCGTGAGGCAAGTTTGTTAGGTCGCAAGGAAGTTTTTATGGGCAAAGCCAAATTCGGAATTTTCGGTGACGGAAAGGAATTGGCACAGTTGGCTATGGCCAAAGTTTTTCGTGCTGGCGATCATCGTGCCGGTTATTATCGTGATCAGACATTTATGCTGGCGATTGAAGAACTAACCCTTCAACAATATTTCGCTCAACTGTATGCGCACACCGATGTTGAAGCAGATCCTGCTTCGGCTGGCAGGTTAATGAATGGTCACTTTGCAACCCGCATGCTTGATGAAAAAGGTGTGTTAAAAAATCTGGCGAAATTAAAAAATAGTAGTGCTGATATTTCTCCTACTGCAGGTCAAATGCCGAGGCTTGTTGGATTGGCTTATGCATCAAAATTATTTCGTAACAATCCTGAACTTGCTTCTTACAAAGACTTGAGCAATCAGGGAAATGAAATAGCCTATGGAACTATTGGTAATGCCTCCACTTCGGAGGGGTTATTTTTTGAAGCGATTAATGCAGCCGGAGTTCTACAAGTTCCTATGCTTATTTCTGTGTGGGATGATGACTACGGAATTTCTGTGCCGAAGGAATATCAAACCACAAAGGGAAGTATTTCAAAAATATTGGCCGGATTTCAGCGCACGAATGAAGAGAAGGGGTATGAAATTTTAACCGTAAAAGGTTGGGATTATCAAGCACTTATTCAAACATACCAGAAGGCCGAAAAGATTTGTCGTGAAGAACATGTGCCAGTATTGGTTCATGTTATCGAAATGACACAACCACAAGGTCATTCTACTTCAGGTTCGCACGAGCGTTACAAACCAAAAGATCGATTGGCTTGGGAGGTTGAGCATGATTGCAATCGCAAATTGCGGCAGTGGATTTTGGAAACAGGTATTTCTTCCCAAGAAGAATTGATTGATATCGAAAAAGAAGCAAAGCAAACAGCGAAGTCAGCTAAAGAGGCTGCCTGGAAAGCATTTAATGAAGATATTCAGAAAGAGCAAAAGTGGTTGGAACAAATTTTGGAAAGTGCCAAAGAAGAGTCTGTGGAAGTTGGTGAGTTGTTGCTTGAATTAAAGCACACAATAAATCCGTTGCGGCTTGATTCAATGAAGACCGCAAGAAAATCTGCAAGACTACTTCGCAATTCTGCTGCTGAGGCTAAAAATGAATTGCAGCACTGGATTCAGGTTTCCCAAAAAGCAAACGAAGATAGGTTTAGCTCATTTTTACATAGCAATTCAGAATGGTCTGCATTAAATGTAAAAATCATTGAACCAGTTTATACAGAGAAGTCTCCGTTGATTGATGGACGAGAAATTTTGCAAGCTTGCTTTCGCGAGGCATTGAAAAGAGATCCGCTGGTGTTAGCTTTTGGTGAAGATGTTGGGCAGATTGGAGATGTAAATCAGGGATTCGCTGGACTACAGCAAAAGTTTGGTGAGTTGCGAGTAACCGATACCGGAATTCGAGAGTGTACTATTATTGGACAAGGAATAGGGGCTGCGTTGCGCGGGTTAAGACCGATTGCAGAGATTCAATATCTGGATTACTTGCTTTACGCAATTCAGATTTTGTCTGATGATTTGGCTTGTCTTCAATATAGAACTAAAGGTGGCCAAAAGGCACCATTAATAATTCGAACCCGGGGTCATAGGCTTGAAGGTGTGTGGCATGCTGGATCCCCCATGGGAATGATTTTAGGCGCGCTTCGTGGCATTCATGTTCTTGTGCCTAGAGATATGACTCAGGCTGCAGGTTTTTACAATACGATGTTACAGTCCGATGATCCGGCATTGATAATCGAGTGCCTGAACGGATATCGGCTAAAAGAAAGATTACCTGAGAATGTGGGCGAGTTTACAATACCCTTAGGGGTTCCTGAAATTTTAAGGGCAGGAACGGATGTTACCATCGTGACTTACGGATCGATGTGTCGTATTGTGATGGAAGCAGCGACTGCGTTAGAAAGCGATGGCATCTCGTGTGAGATAATTGATGTGCAAACCCTTTTACCGTTTGACATTAATCAAACTATTGTTGAATCGATAAAGAAAACCAACCGGGTAATTTTTGCTGATGAGGATGTGCCTGGTGGCGCTACCGCATTTATGATGCAGCAAGTACTAGAAGTTCAAAAAGGTTATCAGTTTTTAGATTCAACTCCACGCACAATTTCAGCTAAAGAGCATAGGCCAGCCTATGGGTCGGATGGAGATTATTTTTCCAAACCTAACGTGGAAGATATTTACGATTCAGTGTATGAATTAATGAGTGAATCAGATCCATTACGATTTCCTAAAATTTATTAGAGAGTAAAATCAGGAGTCTCAACCACTTGACTTTTATTAAGTGCTCGATCTTTTATTTGTATTCTTAGTTTTAGAGATTTATTGCTAAATAATGCTTTAAAACCTGTAGAACCCATCCCGTATTTTATTATACCCTCCAACGGAGAACCAGATTTATCCTTAAATAAAATTGGGAATCGACCATCAAATGTTCCACCACACCCAGGGTAATCAAACTCCTTGGTCCAATCGAATTCTGTGTAAGTTCCATCAAAATTCTTGACAAAGAAATCGACCGTTATGTTGTAGTAGTTTGGATTTAGTTGAAAGTAAAGTGTGTCTTTAACTATGTTATTTTCACGGGTAACTTCCCAATTCACACAATTGTAAGGCTTTATAAATTCGGGGAGCGTATCATAAGCCGGGTTAGTTCTCTTGTCGGCATAATTAAGGAACTTCCCATTAGCGAAGGTATAATATTTCTTATTGTTATAAGGGGCTGCAATCTCAGATGGATCCAATCCCAAATCGCCATCGCCATCTTGAAATCTTATTTTTAAAATTAACGAATCAAAAATGGCATCGAATGCGGTTCCATATTCTCTATACTCAACACTCTCAAATTCAATTTCAGGTTGCACTGGAAATTCAGGCGGGTTAAAACAGGCACTAATCCCAAAGGAAATAAACAAAAACAGTCCTATGCCGCGTATCACTCTCATTTTTTATCTTTAACTCTTTGTAAAATAAACAACACTTGGATACATACAAAAGTTTTGAAGATTCTTTCTATTCAGTAAACGAAGATAACTTTCGGGATATTGCGCTTAGACTCTTTCGCTTTCAGGCTCAAAATAACCAGGTTTATGGGCAGTATTTGAAGTATTTGAACTGTAAACCAGAGGAGATTCTAACTCTAGAAAAAATTCCTTTTTTGCCCATTAGTTTTTTTAAAACCCAATCTGTGAAAACAGGAGTTTGGATGGCCGAAACAGAATTTACGAGTAGTGGAACAACTGGCATAACCACCAGTAAGCACCCAGTTAAAGACCTTAATTTCTATTTGAGATTATCTGAGCAGATTTTTGAAAGATTTTACGGAGCTGTAGAAAAGTATCATATTTTGGCGTTGCTTCCATCTTACCTTGAGCGCTCTGGTTCTTCGTTGATCGCCATGATTCAACATTTAATAAATAAGAGCAATTCCGTGCATTCAGGATTTTATTTAAATAATTATGGGGAGTTGGTTCAGAAAATAGAGTTCCTGAAGGGTGGTGGAAAAAAAATTATTCTTTGGGGTGTTTCATTTGCGTTGCTCGATCTGGCCGAAGCTTTTGAACTTGATTTAAGCGAATGTATAGTAATGGAGACCGGGGGAATGAAAGGACGCAGAAAGGAGTGGACCCGGCAGGATCTTTATGAGTATTTAACTCACAGATTCAATGTAAAGGCCATTCATTCGGAATATGGAATGACGGAGCTATTTTCTCAAGCCTATTCCTCGAATGGCGGTTACTATAAAAATCCACCGTGGATGAAAGTCTTGATTCGGGATATTAATGACCCCTTTTTAATCGTTACGGGGAAGGCGGGCGTAATAAATGTGATTGATTTGGCAAATTTTCATTCCTGCGCGTTTATTGAAACCCAAGATTTAGGCAGAATTGATCAAAAGGGTAGTTTTGAGGTACTTGGAAGAATTGATAATAGCGATTTGAGGGGTTGTAACTTATTAGTTGAGTAGTCGTTTTTGTCGTTAAATGGTAATTTCCCTACATAGAGTTTGCAGAAATTTAAAAGATTGATATTTTTGTTCCTTGTAAAGCCACTAATTATGAAGAAAATTCTAGCTTTTGTTGCTCTTCTTGCGTTTCTGACCTCATGCAGTCAGTATACTTGTCCTACGTATAGCAAGAAAGAAGTTAAGAAAACTACGCCTGAAAGCCGTATTTAAATACCTAAAGGTATTTCTTAACCTCAGTGGATCCAATCGATCTCTCGCTCATTATTATTAAGCGCTCCACAACGTTTCTTAGTTCGCGGATATTCCCTGTCCAGTTGTGTTTTTGCATTAGGCTGAGAGCTTCTTTATCAATCTCTTTTTTCTTCGAGCCATATTCGTTGGCAATATCATTCAGGAATTTATCGACAAGCATTGGAATATCATCTGCTCTGTCATTTAGCGCAGGAACTTTGATAACAATTACCGACAACCGGTGATACAAATCTTCGCGAAATCGGCCTTCGGCTATTTCCTTTTTTAAATCCTTGTTGGTAGCCGCAATCACACGCACATTAACGGAAATGTCTTTTTCGCCACCAACCCGGGTAATTTTACTTTCCTGTAAAGCCCGCAATACCTTCGCCTGTGCAGAGAGACTCATGTCACCAATCTCATCTAAAAACAAAGTGCCTCCTTCAGCTTGCTCAAACTTTCCAAGTCGTTGTTTGATAGCTGAGGTAAAAGAGCCTTTCTCATGACCAAACAATTCGCTTTCGATCAGTTCCGATGGAATGGCCGCGCAGTTTACTTCAACAAAATGGCCACTGCTACGAACGCTGTTCTCGTGTAACTGACGAGCTACTAATTCCTTTCCTGAACCATTTGGCCCAAGTATTAATACCCGGGCTTCTGTGGGCGCAACTTTCGTAATCATCTCCTTAACTTCTTGCAAGGCCTCTGAAGCACCAATGATTTCATATTTGGACGAAACCTTCTTCTTTAAAATCTTAGTCTCTTTGACAAGGCTATTTTTATCAAGCGCGTTGCGCAGCGTAATGAGCAGCCTGTTGAGGTCGGGTGGTTTTTGCAGGAAATCGTAAGCTCCTAATTTTGTTGCGTCAACCGCTATTTCGGTTGTGCCGTGAGCGGAGATCATAATGAACGTAGAAGTAATACCTTTCTCTTTGGCTTGTTGCAGTACTTCCATGCCATCAACTCTTGGCATTTTGATGTCGCAAAAAACCACATCGTAATGCTCGCTTTCTAATTTGGCAAGTCCCTCGGCACCATCTTTAGCTTCGTCCACTTCTAATTTTAATTCTTTCTGATCTTTAATAATGTCTTTGAGCACAGCACGGATGCTGGCTTCGTCTTCTATGATAAGTACTTTGGGCACGGTGCAAAAGTTGGTTTGTAATGATAAATAAAAAATAAAATGCAAGCCTGTAAGCCGGGTTCTGTTCCCTTAACAAGTTAAGGGTGCTTATCATTTATCTAGTCCTGACGTCACCATCAGGATCAAGCAGCCTACCCAACCCCGATGGATTGCCGAAACAATCTTTTGAACGAGCAGTTCTTGATCGGAGCCTATTTGGCCTTTCAACTCGTAAGGTTTACCTCGCATCTGAAATCACTTTCAAGACCGGTGGGCTCTTACCCCGCCTTTTCACCTTTTCCCTAACCCGACAAGTCGGGTAGAGGTAGTTTGTTTTCTGTGGCACTTTCTGTTATCCCGCCAAGCAGAACACCTTCCCGTTAGGAAGTACGATGCTCTATGTTGCCCGGACTTTCCTCTCCGCCAAATAGCCACCCCCCGGGTGCTATAAAGCGCAGCGATAAGCCGGCTTGCATTCCAGCAAATTTACATACTTAACCGGGAAATTCGGAGCCTCTAGTGAATATCAGAGTCTGTGAGTTTTAATTCAAATTGATCCCCAAGATTTGCAACCTCCTGCACCATTTCCTTAATCACACTCTCGGTAGCCGCATCTAAGGCTGTGGAGGCTTCTACTTGCAAATAGTTTTCTTTTATTACAAACCGACAATAGTTAAAGTATGCGGATTGCTCAAGCAACATCTTGAAATCAATGGTTGAGTGCAGTGCACAGACCTTTGAGGTAAACGAAATTAACCTTCTGTTGTACAATTCATTTTGACGAATGTTGCCGATAACGGTTTGATACCGATTTCCTGAAACAGGGACAATTACAATTGATTGAGTTTGATCGTATTCAGTGAATTGGCCGCCAATTTCATCTGCATATTTTTTCATGAAAGCTATTAAATCCATAACGATAGAGGTTTTAGATTTAACAAGGTAATAAAAGACCGGTAAATTCAGGTCTCAATCAGAAATAAAAAAAGTGACCTTTCACTTTGCCATTCGATATTTCTAACGTGGGGGCGGGTAATTTTACCATATTGACTACATAAATTAATGTATTTACCAGTTTAGATCGAGATTTTATTCCTGTAAGGTCAAAGTCAATTCCTATAAAATATTGGCGGTAGGGCATTAGATTTTGGCTAATGTTACTGGCATCGTTAGCATATAGCATGCCCTCGGCTCCGTAACCAACTGCCAGGTTTAACCATTTCGGAAACCGCACGAACTTATCCATATCTATAGAAAGCCAATAAGTTTGACCGTTGTAGTCTTTAATAACTTCTTCAAATAGACCTGAACCCAACAACTCAGGCCGTTGGGGGGCAAAGGCGGTGCGCTGAAATGAGAACTTGGGATAAATTCTTGTTTCGCGCCAAAGAGCTTGTTGCCCAAGAAAAAAGCCTGAACCAATTGCATTGGCGAGGAGGTCACTTGCAGAGGCACCGTATCCTGCCGAAAAACCATCCAGTACTTCAATGGACGACATTACGGCAAAACTGGTTATCATGCCCGCTACATCAGATTTTTTTTTAGAGATACCACTCCATTGCAATGTTCGGGAACCAATTGAAGACAATTGAAAGGCGGAATAAAAATGCCCTAGCTTATCCATTTGCTTCCACTCACGGGCATCATTAAAAAAGTGAAATTTTTGCTTATCATATTGACTATACCAGATTGAACTGAGAGCAATCATGCTTCCTGTATAGGCAACACTTGAACCGATAATAATAGTTTTTAATCGCTTTGAATTATGGTTAGAAGTAGAATCCGTATTTTGTGCTACGCTAGTAATGCTAATAATTGAAATTAGAATAGCAATACCAGTCCCCTTAATTAGTGAAATCAGATTTAAAAAAAAAATCCTATTTCGTATCATCGTCTTCAAGGATAGCATCTTCGTTGGGAGGGTCTTCGAGCACTTGCTTTCTGCGCTTGTCGCGCGAGGACTGAATTAGATCTTTTAGCTGATTAAAATTTTGCGTGTGCAGTAAGCTTACACCTGTTGTAATAGCCGTTTGTGAACCTACCGAACTATTTAGTTGATTGTAATTTGACCGACTGAACATTTTAATCTTAAATTTTCCATCGGCTGTTAGAATATAATCAATGGTCCAATCTCCAATTAAATTCGCAGCCTCAGAACTATATTGATTATTAAAAGACCCATCTCTGGTTACGCGCAATCTTCCGTTCAAAAATGAATAGGAGAGTCTAAGTTGAAAGGTGTTAAATGCTTCCTGATCCAATGATCCAAGATCGATATCAATCTCCAGATTCTGATCTACCTGCGTTAGCCAATAACTTAATTGATTGGAGAGTAACTCGCTTACACTATTTGATAACGACCCGCTGGTGCTAAACGCGTCAGGTGGGGAGAATCTGCGAAGGATAATTAAACTAAAGACCTGACGTTCCAATTCCTGCTGATCTAGTTTGGCTTTAAATGCATTGAAAGCAAAATAGGGTTGAATAGTTTGGCCGTTCTCTGTGGTAACGTTGTCAGGAAGATTTTTAGCATCAATATCAAAAGCAATTTGTGGCGAAAGCATGGCGCCATTTAGTTTTAGCAGAACCTCAACAGGGTATTTTCTTCGGGCTTGTGGTGAAGAAATAATATCTTCACTTTGATTTGGTAAGATGGGAGCAAAGGATGCATTTTGCTTATAAATGGCAGTCAGATTTAGAACTCCTGCATACGGATCGCCAGACCAACTGATGCGGCTACCTTTCGTAATGCTAAACTCTTTATTGAGAAGATCATACAACGTGAAATTGTAAAAGCCTTGTTCAAATTCGTAGAGGCCAAACATATTAAACTCTCCTTTTGTATCAATCTGCAAACTTATGTCGCCATTGCCATAACCACGGATAATATCGCCAGCCTTTATGTCAAAAATAATTTCGGTGTAGGCTTCAGGTGTTATGTCTAAATTTAAATCAAGAACAATTCCGGTGGGTTCATCCGATCGGGTAGTTACTTTTTTCTTAGTATCTGTAACATTTTGTAATGAATCGCTGAAGTGGACGAATGTTATGAATTCACTTTTTTCTACCGAACCTGAGCCACTTATTGGAATATAGATTCTTGTGTTTTTTGATGTCCTGGCGGTGGCTGATATTTTCATGTTCGACAGCGGGCCAAACATATTTAGTTTACCAGTGCTATAGGCTTGGCCATAGAATAAACTATTGTCTTTGGAAGTTGTGTTCAGTATTTGAAAGTTGGTAAAGTTGGCGTCAAGGTTTATTCTAAACTTAGAAAAATTGCGATGCGTAAGATAGCCGTCTAAGTAGCCTTTGTTTTTAAGTCCGTCCATCAAATCAAAATTTTCAAAAATTATTTTATTAGGAGTTATACCTAGTTTACCACTAAAGCTGTAAAGCGTTTTTAGATAATCGATCATGATTTGACCATCCTTTATGTTTCCTTCACCCTCAATCAAAGGTTCGGCAAATGTGCCCGTTATCTCATAAGCTCCAGACAGGCTTCCATTCATTTGAGAAAATATCCCTTTTAAAAAGGGTTCAATGATTTTAATGTTGGTCTCTTCTAATGTTGCATTTATGTAAAGCGGTTTCTCTTTATTTTGATCATAATAACCTTTAAGCGCGAGCGTTCTCTTTTCTTCGCGATCAATAAAGAAATTAATATCAAAACGTTTCTCATCACGATTCCAAACATTAGTGCCAGTAACATCCCCAACCAGAAATTTATCAACAATCAGATCTTTTACTGTGATATTATTTTGAAGAAAGAGTGCATTATAAAAATCTTTCACTTCAATATTTCCATTTATAATGCCACTTAAAGGTGTTGTGCTTATTGAATTAATAATATCGAGATTTAAGTTGGCGATCGTGAGTGTTAGCGTTTGTTCTGGATTCTGAGAGACAAAACCATCTACCAGCAAGGATTCGTTGTTGTTGTATAATTTTAGATTTTTAATTGACCATTCTTTATTTTTTAAAAGAATATAATTCTCCTGGCTTATTTGCCAGGTCTTTTCTAATAATTGAAATCGGGTTGGAAGTATTTTTATTCGAGTGCTATCAGTCAAAAAATCAATTTCTGAATGTATCCGTGCAATATTAGTAGTGCCTTCCTGATCTATGTCCAATGTTATATCAATGTGACTTTGATTCCAGATAGCTTCTGAAAACAGGTTTTTGGTTTTTAAAACAGGCGAAAGTTCTTGCTTCGCAGAATTAATTGAAAGCATAGCAAGAACACTTGTGCTATCTCTGACTTTAGAACCTGAAAACTCTATTTCAGTATCCATGAATGTTTTTCCATTATATATGGCAGTATCAAGTTGAGCAAAAGCTTGTAAGCGTGAAGTATATCCATTTGAAAAACTTCCTTGAATGAATGTTTTGCCGGATAGGGAAAGATCAAGTTTTGCCAGTGCAAGTACTGGGTCAATATCATGTAAATTAATTTGAAAGTAAACTGAGTAGTCTTGCCCACCTTTCGTTTTGTTTGAATAATATGATTTTAGTTCATCGGGGTCATTTCTAATGTTAAGTTTAAATTCTGTTGCAAGCCGATTCAAATCCTGAAACAGAGATGAGTAAAAAAAATCACCCTTCAAATCTACATCGGCAAATGAACTTCTTAGTTGAAGCTTTCTTTTGTTGTCTTCAAGTAGCGACTTTATAGTAATAGAATCAATCTGAAGTGATTTTTCTTTATAGTTAATAAAGGTATCTCTTAGTATAACATCTCCAAACAAACTATCTAACTCCAGTCCTTTAGTGTCAATATCAACGTATGAACTTACAGATAAAGGAACCCTTGAAAGTTGTAATTGATCAGCTATAAGTGTATCAAGTCTTGCTCTTATCGAAACGAGTTCTTGACCTTTGCGAATGTTGATCGATCCGGTTGCATTTAATTTTAGATTTGGATCATCGATATTAATGGAACCGTTAAATAACTGCGTAGCAAATCGCGCGTCTGTGGTAATGTTCGAGTAATTATATTTACGAATTCCAATAGAATTTATTTTTCCAACTAAAGTAAAGTCCGCGGTTTCCTTTGTGAGTCCTTTTCCTTTGATGCGTCCAATCATTGTTACTTTTTGAAACGTGGAGGTATCCTGAAGTAAAATCCCGAGATCAATATCATTCAGGTTGAGATTGCCGCTGTATGTTGATTCATTAATTGATGCCTGATCAATCTTAAGATTGATATCAGATTTTATTTGGCCAAATTGACCTCTAAAATCTCCGTTGGCAACAAAATCATCGATGTATCCTGTAAACTTTCCTACTAGTTTAAATTTTCCAAGTGGAGTTAATTTGTCAAATATATTTTGCGGGAAAAGAAATGCAAGATTTTGAATATTGACAGCACCTTCTTTTACATCAAGATTAATGAAAGTCTCATTGATGGCTGGAAGTCCATCCAATTGCAATCTTCCAGCGATTTTAGTTTCACCTAAAGCTACCTCCATATCTTGAAATACAAATTGGGAAATCTTACCCGTAATGTTTCCACTCAGACTCAAGGGTTGAGGCAGAGGTTTTGCTCCAGGCGTAAATAGCACAAGATCCTCCGGATACAACAATGTGTTTTTCAAGGTACCCTTTATGGAAACTTTATTATTAAAATCATTTAAGTCGGTAAGACTTTTATATTTAAGAATTAGCGTGTCAGCTATTTTGCTTTGCCCAATACTTGCATTTAACCCAAGAAACTCCATGGAGTTCTGTGAGATTCTAAAAAATGTTGAGAGATTATGAATGGGAAGATTGCAGTTTTTTTCTTCCGCGATTAGTGTATTTAATTTGAACTGTATGGTGTCGCCAATAAGATTGAAGTTAGTGGCATTAGCTTCATTTATTTGTAGATTAATGTGATTGTAATCAAAAGCATTTTTTAACGAATCTTTTTCAGGATCATCCAATTTGAAAGCAGTATTGTAAATACCTATTTCGCCAATGTTTAGTTTGGGAGAGGCTTGTGTTTGGCTTCCGCTCGCAGATTGCTTATTAATCTCTGCAATAAATAGATTGATATTCAAATCGCGGGTGGAATCACCAGCTAAAATTTTTACAAGGTTCACACTTCCGTTTTCAAGTGTAATCGCATCGATGTTTATGTTTTGATCAAGCAATAAAGTTGATAGACTGAAATTAACCTGCAGGTTACCCACTTCTATCATTTTATTTTGTTCAGGATCTTTAATGATCAAACCCTTCATTTCAAACCTATCATACCAAACCAGATAGATGTCAGTATAGGAAATATCAAAGCCTGATACTTTTGAGAATTTTGAGGTAATCCGATTGGCTAGATTTGACTGAACTGCCGGAATCTGTATCAAAATGAAGCTAAGAAACAGTAAAACCAGAAAAAGATATGCTGAATATAGCATTGTCTTTTTGGTCAGTCTCAAAAGGCGATTTTTGATAACTTGCAGCTTCATTTTAATACCAAATGCATCCTGTAATCCTTGCCATCGAGTCCTCTTGTGATGAAACTTCAGCTTCTGTGGTTATACGCGGCAAGGTACTTAATAATGTAATTGCCTCACAAACAGCGCACCAGAAATATGGGGGAGTGGTTCCGGAGCTTGCCTCGCGTGCGCACCAACAACAGATTCTGTCGGTAGTTAACGAAGCAATGACTTCAGCAGGTATTGCGCCCGGTGAATTAAATGCAATTGCTTTTACCCGTGGCCCAGGTTTGTTGGGCTCTTTGCTCGTAGGTGTTTCTTTTGCCAAGGGTATGGCCGTTGCATTGGATATTCCACTCATTGAAGTCAACCATATGGAGGCTCATGTTCTGGCGCACTTCATTGCTGACCCAAAACCTTCATTTCCATTTCTTTGCCTAACGGTAAGTGGCGGTCACACCCAAATTGTTCTTGTGGAAAGTTATCTAAACATGAAAGTTATTGGCGAGACCCGGGATGATGCAGTTGGCGAAGCGTTTGATAAAGCAGCCAAGATGATGGGCTTTCTTTATCCTGGTGGACCATTAATTGATGGCTTCGCGAAGTTGGGTAACCCAAAGGCTTTTCAGTTTCCGCCTACTTCTATTCCTGATTATGATTTTTCATTTAGCGGCATCAAAACTGCTTTTTTATATTTTCTGCGCGATCGAAAATTAGTTGATCCAGACTTTGTAGAGAAAAATAAATACGACATTTGTGCCAGCCTGCAATATCATCTTGTTGAGATGCTGATGCAGAAACTTTCAAAGGCATCAACTGAAACAGGAATAAACCAAATTGCCATTGCAGGTGGTGTCGCTGCAAATTCTGAGTTGCGAAAATCTCTTCAACAGTACGGTGCAAGACAAAATTGGAAAATTTTCATCCCCGATTTTGAATACTGCACTGATAATGCAGCCATGATTGCGATAGCGGCTCATTATAAATTTTTGGAAAATAAATTCAGTAGCCTTGATGTTGCTCCATTAGCTAATCTTGCCATTGGTAATTAATATGAAACTCATTTTCAAACCTGGCGACAAGAAAGTATATAGGAAAAAGGTAACCGAACACGATGTGGCGGCTTTTCATGAAGAGGTTTTGCATCCGGTTTATTCTACCTTTGCTTTAGCGCGCGATTTTGAGTGGTCTTCCAGATTGTTTTTTCTGGAAATGAAAGAGCAACAGGAAGAAGGAGTAGGGACTTTCTTAAGTATTACACATCAAAGTCCTGCCACCGTGGGTGCCGAAATTGAAATCACGGCCACAGTTGAGTCAATGAAGGGTAACGAATTAATTTGTACAATTGAAGCTTTCTGTGGGGAAAGGATTATTGCAACAGGCAGAACTGGTCAAAAAATGTTAACCAAAGAGAGGTTAAAAGAATTGTTTGAGATAAAATAAAATGGCAGAAAAGCGGTTTTCAAATACTGTAAATATTCGAAACAGGCAGGCATCCTTTCAATATGAATTGATTGATAAATTTGTTGCAGGCATTGTATTGCGGGGCACAGAAATAAAATCTATTCGCGAAGGCAAAGTGAATTTGCAAGATGGCTATTGCTATTTTAGCAATGGAGAATTTTATGCAAAGGGTATAAACATCACGCCATACGCGCAAGGCACTCATTATAATCATGAAGAGGCCCGGGAGCGAAAGCTGTTGATGAAGAAATCAGAGTTGAGTAAGTTAGAACATAAATCGGAAGAAAAAGGATTGGCGCTGGTGCCCATCCGACTTTTTATTAACGATCGGGGCTTGGCAAAGCTAGAGATTGCTTTAGCGCGCGGTAAGAAATCGCATGACAAACGAGATAGTATTAAAGAGCGGGATATAAAAAGAGAGTTGAGTAGAATTAAAATTGGTTAAATCTTAAACATGGAAGCATTGGGTTATGGAGTATGCAGGTTGTCGCTGGTGTCAGTTCGCCAGAGCGCTGAAGAGTATGCTTCGTTGGTTACACAATTGCTATTTGGCGACCATTATGAAGTTCTCAGCGTGCCCGATCATAAAGAATGGATTTTAATTCGCGTTCATGCCGATGGATCTCAAGGTTGGCTTGCGGCTAATCAGCATCATGGCATTACGCAAGAATATTTTGATCAGATTAATCATGCCAACTTTAAAATTACTACCGATATTACATGTAGTATTCTCTTTAAGAAAAGCCCGCTTACTATTCTTCTGGGAAGTATTGTTCCCATCTCAAACTCCGAGCTTTTTAAACTCGAAGAGCAATTTGCATTCAATGGCGAGTCAAAGAGCTTAGGTCAAAAAAGGGAGGTTGAGTTTGTTAAAACCATCGCTTTGAAATATTTAAATGCTCCTTTTCTTGCCGGAGGTAAAAGTCCTTTTGGTATTGATGCAGCAGGCTTCATTCAAATGGTATTTAAGATTTCAGGGTTTCTTTTGCCAAGAGAATTGCAAAGACAGATTACAGAAGGCAAGAAGGTAAATTCTTTAGAGTACGTGCAACCGGGCGATGTTGCTTTCTTCCAAGATCTTTCTAAAAAACATTTGCATGCTGGGATTGTGTTGGACGATCAAAAGATCATTCATGTTGATGGCAAGGTTCGTATTGACCACTTGTTGGAAGAAGGCATTCTGCAGTCTGAAACAAAAATTTATACGCATTCGCTAACAGAGATTAGAAGATTTCTGAATCCACACTAATTAGTTGCCTAAAACCATTCTAAGCCGTAACTGTTAATTTTGATAAACCCAAACTTTGGGGTTATCTTTCACATTATGAATAGTAGGGTTTTGGTTTTAAATCAGGATTCCAGTCCGTTGATGGTTTGTTCCGTGCAGCGTGCTTTCGTTATGGTTTACCTAAACAAAAGTGAGTTGGTTCGTCCCGCAAATGGCTACCGGATTAATTCCGTTACCCAATCATTTCCCATGCCTTCTGTCATCCGGTTAAACCGATATGTAAACGCGCCCTACAAGGGTGTAAGTCTTACGCGGCAAAATGTTTTTAAGCGCGATAATTTCGAATGTCAATATTGTGGAACGCGAAGAGATTTAACATTAGATCACGTAATGCCGAGCTCTCGCGGAGGCGCTCACACCTGGACTAATCTTGTAACGGCATGCAAACGGTGCAATGCAAAAAAAGGTGACTTTACCCCTGAAGAAGCGCAGATGATTTTGCCTCGTAAACCGTATAAGCCATCCTATTCTCTTTTTCTTCGTGATGGCAACAATCCCCGAACGGATTGGGATGAGTATTTGGGTTAATAGAATTAACTCTTAAAAATTCAACGAAAAGACGGTCTTCACATCCAACTCCGATTTTACCGATATGGAGCCACTATGCATTTGCATGATTTGCCTCGATAAGGCGAGGCCAATTCCTGATCCGGTTTTTTTAGTGGTGAAAAAAGGAATAAAAATCCGTTCGATCGCTTCTGGGATAATACCTGGGCCGTTGTCGCTAACTTCAATGATTACAGAGTTATCTTGAATTCGACCTATTAATTTGATGCTTGCATTAGGAATACTTTCCAAAGCTTCAATCGAATTCTTTATAAGATTGATTAACACTTGTTCAATCATTTCTTCATCCCCTTGAATGGTTATAAATTCAGATTCGCAGTTAAACCCGAATTGAATTGTAGTCTTCTTTAATTCAGGTTTCATAAACTGAGCTACCTTTTCAAGTAAACTCTTTACCAAAATACTTTTGATTTTTGGTTGTGGAAGGGATGTGTATTCACGATAGGCATCAATAAATTTTATCAATCCTTTGCTTCTGTTTTCTATCGTGGTTAACCCCTCACGCAAATCTTCAGCACCTTCAGTCAATAGTTCGTAATGATCTTCATTTTTAGTCATATCGTGATCGAGAATTTCACGAAGGGTAGAGGTAAGCGAAGAAATTGGCGTAATAGAGTTCATGATCTCATGGCGTAAAACCCGCGTTAAGTTTTGCCAAGCATCCAACTCTTGCTTTTGTAATTCTGTTTGAATGTTTTGTAGTGTTACCAGCTTAACGGTGGCGCCACGAATTCGCAATTCAGTTGCTTGTAAGGTTAGCAAGTACTCGTTGCCGGCTTTATATAATGAACTCTTGCCGGATTGCACTTCCATGAGTGCCTGATAAAGCCTTGGATTTTTATCTGCCAACTCATTTATGTTTTTTAAGCCTGCAATTCCAATGAAACGCTTTGCGATAGTATTCATTAATTGTACTTCTCCGTCCGGATCGAAGGATATAATCCCGGTTCTCACTTGTTGTACAATGGTATTGAGGTATTGCCAATGTTCTTCTTTTTCTGTTCGAGTATTGCGAAAGGCCTCAAGCACTTCGTTGAAAGCGGCATTCAATTCGCGAAAGCTTTTACCTAACTTATTGTCATTAGCAAATCCCGAAAGGAAATCTGAATACTTTACCGATTCTAAAAATCGGGTTAGCTTACGGTTTGTCTGCGAAGTGAAACGATATAATTCAACTAACTGACCAACTATGATGAGTGATGTGAGCCCTGCGGCAAATATCATGTTTGGTCTGCCAACCATAAATACAAACAGCGCCATCACCAGCCCCAGCAAGACAACTCGAAAAGCAACGCGGAAGCGAAAGTCGTTAAAAACCATTTCTTATAATTACGATGTTAGATTGACGATTGGTTGAATGCTGGGATTTATTTTTTTTCTAAAATTCAAAGGCCGTGTTTTTCTAGTCTTCTGTAAAGAGATGAGCGAGTTAAGCCCAGCTCGGCTGCAGCTTGCGTTATATTTCCGTTGTATTTTTTTAAAACTTTTCTGATAAGCAGCTTCTCTACTTCTTCGAGATTAAACTGATCTAAATTAATTTGTTGATCACCTTCCTTTACAATGGGTGCAGCGAAATTAAAATCCTCTGGCTGTAGTACCGATGAGTTGCTCAAAATAATAGCGCGCTCTAATGAATGTTGCAACTCACGGATGTTTCCCGGCCATGGATGTTTTGTCATGCGTGCCATAGCGCCTTCGCTTATCTTAGTTATGTTTTTGCTATAGCGGGTTGAATAATGCTTAAGGAAATGATGAGCTAACAAGGGAATGTCTTCAATTCGATCTCGCAACGGTGGAATTTCAATTTCAATAGTATTGATACGATACAGTAAGTCTTGGCGAAAACGATTTTCTTTTACCATTTCGTATAGCGGAAGATTAGTAGCACAAATCAATCGCAAGTCGATGAGCGTTTCTTTATTCGCGCCAACGCGGCTCACCTTTTTATTCTGTATTGCCGTAAGCAACTTCGCCTGCAAAGGCATAGTTAAATTTCCGATTTCATCTAAAAATAATGTCCCTTGATTGGCTAATTCAAATCGACCAGCCCGATCTTCTTTTGCATCGGTAAAAGCTCCGCGCTTATGACCAAATAATTCACTTTCAAAAAGGGTTTCTGTTATTGAACCCAAGTCCACACTCACAAACGATTCATTTTTGCGTGCGGAGTTTCTATGTATTGCACGTGCGATTAATTCTTTGCCAGTTCCGTTCTCGCCAAGAATTAAAACGTTGGCATCCGTTTGAGCCACGCGTTCAATGGTTTGAAAGATGCGTTGCATAATTTGACTTTGCCCAATGATGTCGCTATATTTTTCATTGATCGCCTGATTGATCTCCTGATTTTTAGATTTGAGTGTTTCCACTTCATCGCGTGATTCGCGCAGGCGCATGGAAGAAAAAATAGTTGCTAATAATTTTTCATTCTCCCACGGCTTTAAAACAAAATCAGTAGCTCCAGCTTTAATCGCTTTCACAGCCATCTGCACATCGCCATACGCAGTAATCAATACCACTACCGCGGAGGGATCAATACTCAGAATTTTTTCAAGCCAATAATATCCTTCGCTGCCGCTGCTTACATCTTTGGTGAAGTTCATGTCAAGCAGGATAACATCATAATCCTCATTCCCCATAAGGGAAGGTATGGCTTCCGGATTTTTTTCAATATCAACCTGAGCAACGTGGCGCTTCAAGTACATTTTAGCCGCCTTTAATAAATCTTCGTTGTCATCAACGATCAGAATTTTGCCATGCTTTGAATCAGACATAAGTAGAATAAATTTTTTGCCTATCCGCAGGCGCGCAATATTAATACCGAAATCGAGATAGCCGCTATTTGCTTCAATTCGTGCAAACGTGCTTTCAAAGATAGCAAACCTTGTCCGTATGCGGACATCTGCGTTCACATGTGAACGAGAATAGGTTCTCTTAACGCTGAAATAATGGTTTTAGGCTTAGTATCTCGGTTGGCACACTTGTTGGCAAGTGCATGGCGGAATCGTTATACCCAACGCTCACCACAGGCGTTTAAGAACTGAACATGGACAAGAAGATTGCAAAGAAGTACTGGACTTTAAAGCGAACTGCAACGTATGGTGGTATTGCTCTGCTAGTTGGTTTTATAGCCTATCAATTTATTTTTGCCGACCGCAGATCAACTTTTAAAACTGATAAAGACAAACTTACAATCTCCACGGTTCAACGCGGAGAGTTTAAAGAATTTATCCCGCAAACAGGCACCGTAGAGCCAGCACGCACTGTTTATTTGGATGCGATTGAGGGCGGAAACATTAAAAACATCATCAGCGAAAGCGGAAAGATGTTGAACAAAGGCGATGTGATTTTGGAACTTACCAATCTTAATCGTGAATTAACTGTGCTTCAACAAGAAGCATCTTTCAATGAAAGTATCAACCGGGCGCGCGAGACAAGGCTTGTAATTATGCGAAACGATTTGGAGCAGCAGCAACAAATAGCGCTGATTGAAAATCAATTGCAAATATTAGCACCTCAGTATAGGAGACAGAAACAATTGTTTGAAAAGAAATTGATTGCCAAGCAAGAGTTCGAACAAACTGAAGCAAATTATAAGTATAACCAAGAGCGGATGAGGATTACGTATGCGGCTTATAGAGCCGATTCAATTGATCGCATACGTCAATTGAAATTTACAGGTGAATCGGAGCAGAAAATGATGATAAGTTTAAATGGGTTATCAAAAATCTTGGACAATCTGGTGATCCGCGCTCCTATTGGTGGGCAACTTTCAACGCCACATTGGGAGATTGGGCAAGCGGTGAGTCAAGGCCAACGATTAGGCCAGGTGGACATTGTAGGAGCTTATAAAGTACGTGTGCCCATTGACGAATTGTATTATCCAAAAATATCAGTTGGCTTGCCATCAACTACAACCTACGCAGGAAAAGACTACAGATTAGTGATCAATTATATTTATCCAACCATTCAAAATGGAAGGTTTGAAGTGGACATGGATTTTGTTGGTGAAACTCCAAATGATATAAGAAGAGGTCAATCACTTCGCTTACGGATTGAATTAGGACAAGCATCAGAAGAATTGTTATTGCCAGTGGGTGGATTTTATAAAGACACCGGTGGTAATTGGGTGTTCGTTCTTGATAGTGATGATAAGGCCGTGCGCAGAAATATTAAGCTTGGTCGCAAAAACACTGAGAACTTTGAGGTATTGGAAGGGCTTCAACCAGGCGATCGCGTTATAACATCATCATACGAGAATTTTGGAAACAACGAGGTTTTAATTCTTAATTGATGCAACTATTTAAACAAACGGGCGTCTAACACAAGGAAATAATAGTAGAACATAGTAAACTTTAAAAGAAAATAAAGTAATCCTTAAAAATATACTCCAAATCACATCATCTAAACAATAAACCTAACCGGTTATGATTAAATTAAAAAACTTAGAAAAAGTCTACACTACCGAAGAAGTGGAAACCACTGCCCTTAACCACATTAATCTTGAAATCAAAGATGGAGAATTTGTAGCCATTATGGGTCCCTCAGGTTGTGGTAAATCAACCTTACTTAATATTCTTGGGTTACTCGATAATCCTTCTGGTGGTGAATATCACTTCGGTGATCATGAAGTTGCTAAATACTCAGAACGTCAGCGTGCCCAGTTGCGCAAAGGCTCAATCGGTTTTGTGTTTCAGAGCTTTAACCTAATTGATGAGTTGACCGTTTTTGAAAATGTTGAACTGCCACTACTATATTTAAAAGTGCCTTCTGATGAACGCAAAAGACGTGTTGAAGAAGTGCTGGAACGCATGAATATCATGCACAGAAGAAATCACTTCCCACAGCAATTATCGGGTGGACAGCAACAGCGGGTTGCAATTTCAAGAGCTATTGTTGCTAAGCCAAAAGTAATTCTTGCCGATGAACCGACTGGTAATCTTGATTCGGCCAATGGTGAAGAGGTAATGAAATTACTTTCACAATTGAATGAAGAAGGCACAACTGTAATTATGGTTACGCACTCACCTTATGATGCAAATTATGCGCATCGCATTATTAATCTCTTTGATGGTAAAGTGGTGACAGAAAATATAAAAGAACAATTTCACGTATAGCATTAAAGATTTTAAAGAAGTAAGTTCCTTGATTCGTTCTTCATAGTTTAGGTTATAGATAAGGCTTGTTCTGGTTTTCAGAATGAGCCTTATTTGTTTTCAGAAGAATCTGCAATTGAACACTATTTGCACGATACTGAAC
>Ga0163150_10001714_pt1 | contig 35985 bp, 39 predicted proteins | sample OliLakLV19P2IB_FD_148628 | JGI IMG/M metagenome (GOLD analysis project Ga0163150, IMG submission 148628) | Freshwater microbial mat bacterial communities from Lake Vanda, McMurdo Dry Valleys, Antarctica - Oligotrophic Lake LV.19.P2.IB | ecosystem: Environmental > Aquatic > Freshwater > Lake >... | reverse complement strand
GCCAAAAATGGGCCTGCCTGCTTTTTGCGGACGACTGTATACAATTCTTGCCGCCAGCGGCTCTGTTATTTTATCATTGATTTTTAATACGGGGTAATTAGCCGGGTAGTAACTCATATCCATTGGGGACTTGTCAACAGCGGGGAGATTGTTTTGTGCCAGCAGACAAATAAAAAAATAATTGAAATATTGCAAGTAAGGAAATTGCTTTTTTCATCAGTAAAAAAATTTATTTGTTTATCATGGTTGATTCAGAAATCAGGTATCTGCAAAAGTAAACGATTTGCTTATTTGAGCTTTATCATTTATATAGCTGTTTTGTATCGTTTTGCAACAAGTCAAACTGTTCCCGGATAAAAGTTTTTGCGGATGCCCAGAAATGACGGTAACAATCCTGCAAAAGTTGGTAGTGCTGTTCAAATAATTGATAAGCGGTTTCACTCTCCGTTAAATAAACGGCCCGGCGACCTACACCTCCAAGGCTTTTCCCGGCACCCCAACGGGTTCTGTAATTAAATAACCAGTTATGCTCTTTCATATGCGGAAATAGCAGGGCAAAACGGTCAGGCATCCATTGCAACTGTTTGTCAAGTGATGTATAAACCTGTTGAGAAAAATCAAGTAAAGATTGTTCTGTAAACTCATCCTGATCAGTTGCGAGAAAATGGTCATACACTACATCTATAAATGCCCCGCTGTATAAGCGATAATGAGGACGAAAAACTTCTTTGGCTTCTTTAGTTGCTTCATGTGTATCTGTATAGGTATCAATAGTACGGTGCAGCATTATTCCGTTTTGAATACCCGGGGGGTAATCAAATTTCTTTTTTCCTTTTATAAAATCACTAATCATATTACCTGTCAATATATCAGGATGATTGAAGGAAAGATATGCATGGGCCAGGTAATTGATAAAATAAGAATTTACAGTTAACGGAGATAATTACTAATTAACGCTATTCAGGACTTTTTGTTTTTTATAAAGACGATAAGAATAAATACCCGGTATTATTGTTGTTACTAATGTTACAAATAGAAAGATAATAACCGCCCCTTTTTCGCTACTGAATAAGCAAACTATTGCCAGCAACAAGCCGCCGGTAAACCACAACTTACCAGCCAGCAAGTGTGTCTTTTTCCAGTTCTCTTCGTTATTTAATGCCCATTTTGTCCTGAAACCGGCAAAATAATTTGGCCTTATATTATACATATAGTTGCCCATAATACACCACATCAGACCTATGGAACCAAAGACAAGTCTTATACTAAAAGGAGAGCCGCCTCCTTTTATGCAGTTATAGATCAGGTAACAGGTTAAACAGGTAATAAACACACTTACAGCAAAAGCCATTCTTTCAAGACGGTCCTTATTTTCTTTTCCGGGTCTTTTGGCATCAATTCTATAAGCATTAGATAATAACAAATAAAGACCAATATTTACCGCCATCAATACGGCAACCATTATCTGTAACTCACTTTTATTACCATATCTGTCTGGTGTACCACTCAAATTGAAGTGCATGGCAACCCTTACAGGAATTTTATTCCAGACCAGTGCCAGGTAAATAGCAGGAGCGGCCATTACCGGCCAGATGATTTTATTTAATAGTTTATTCATGTGTTTATTTTTTATTGATTTTGGCCACATGCCTGCCTATCGGAAGACAGGGAATTCGCCGTAATAATGAACCTGGTTGGTAAGTACAATTGTTATGCTCATTTCATTACTATTTTCTTTTCGATTTGAATTGTAAAAACCATTTCATTATTTCATCCACTACAGTTGTGTTTAAAGAATAATAAACAAACTGGCCTTCTTTTTCCGCTATTACCAGCTTTGCCTGTTTCAGCAGGTCAAGATGATGCGATATACTGGGAAAGGAAATATTAAACTGCTCCACAATTTCACCGGCTGTCATATCCTTTTCCTGCAACAGTTCCAGTATTTCCCTGCGGGTGGGGTCGTTCAGTGCTTTGAAAACAATATTCATAGCCGGATAATAATTATATATTTAGACAAATGTCTAAATAATATTTTAATTCTCCAACTTTTTTTTGAATAAAAATCATTGATAAAGAGGAAAGGGTCTGATAAATGGCGATTAAAAAGGTTTAGCGGTTCACATTCACCAACTTATGTTAACATCAGTTAACACTCACCACCATTAATCACAATTGACTTGTCACAGGGTGTAACCAAATCTACTTTTGTACCGTCACACTAAGCAAATAATAAAACATAACCTTATCTGCCGTCAGGCAACATTAACCAACAAAATAACAGAGTATGAAAAAGATGATTTTAACGCTGGTAATAGCTGTCACTACTTTAAGTGCCTTTGCCAATGATGAAAATGTAAACCAAAAAGTATTAGATGCTTTTAAAACTGAATTTACCACTGCCAAAGATGTAGAGTGGTCTGTGGGAAGTAATTATTACAAGGCAACATTTAATTACAACGGAAAATATGTGTTTGCTTTTTATAATGAAAATGGGGAATTGCTGGGTCTTACCCGCTATTTAAGCCCATCTGACCTGCCACTGACTTTGCAAAATGCCCTGAAGAAAAGCTATGAAAGTTATTGGGTGAGTGATTTATTTGAGGCTTCGAAAGATGAGGCAACAAATTATTACATCACATTGGAAAATGCAGATACAAAAATCGTATTGAAATCTTCAGAGAACCGTTGGGATATTTATAGTAAAATTAAAAAATCATAGAACTATCACATTGCCGCTGGCATTGCTGAACAACTAAGTTTTGGTGTGTGGTAAAACAAGCCCCGTCATTCTGAAAAGGATACGGGGTTTTGTCTTTTATGAAAGTATGGGCATCTCTAAAAACCCTCCAAGAGTTAACGAAGAGAAACTCTTTTTGAATGGAGAACTCTTGGAGGGATTATTTTTAAGAGAAGCCCGGTATGTTAGTTACTATTACTTATCGTTAATGTCATTAACATCCACCACCGCAAATCACAATTCACTTGACTTCACTTCTGTTCAACTTTACTTTTGAATAGTAAATCAATAATCATTAACTATTAAACCTTACGCCATGAAAAAAATTATTATTTCATTTTCCTTACTGCTATCCGCAGGTCTTACAACAGTATTTGCTAATGATGCACCGACTCCGAATGAACAAGTATTAGCATCGTTTAAAAAAGAATTTGCATCAGCACAAGATGTAAGATGGAATAAACAGGATAATTATGATAAAGCAACATTTCTGCTGGGTGCCAGCTGGGTGGTTGCTTATTTCAACCCGGCAGGACCATTAGAAGGATGTGCCAGAGATATTTTCTTTAACCAACTGCCGCTTGCTGTAATGGCAGCTATTGATAAACGATTTGCAGCCGCTGTAATTATTAATGTAAGAGAGATCACTAATGTTGATGGCACCCATTACCGACTGATACTGGAAGCAAAAAATAAAAAACTCAAAGTAAAGGTTGATTCTTCAGGGAATATCAACGAAGTGGACAAGGTGGCAAAGTGATGCTTGTCATATTGTTTCACTCTGCAAGAAGTTCCGTTAGCAATAACGGAATTTTTTATTTGTACAAAGTGTACTTTTGCCACTCATATCGCATTGTCCCCCGCCTTAGCGGGGTCTGAAGGCGGATCAAAAACAAAACAATGAACAAAGGTCCCGTTTCTAAATTTATCGAACATCACTACCGCCATTTTAATGCGGCAGCTTTAATGGATGCGGCTAAAGGTTATGAACAACATTTGCTGGAAGGTGGTAAAATGATGGTAACCCTGGCTGGTGCCATGAGTACCGGTGAACTCGGTATTTCATTTGCCGAAATGATACGGCAGGGAAAAGTGGATATTATCAGTTGCACTGGTGCAAATCTGGAAGAAGATGTGATGAACCTCGTTGCACATTCCAAGTACAAAAGAATTCCCAACTACAGGGATTTAACGCCGGAGCAAGAATGGGAATTATTAGAGAACCATTACAACCGGGTAACAGACACCTGCATACCGGAGGAAGAAGCTTTTCGCCGTCTGCAAAAGCATTTGGTAAAACAATGGGTGGATGCAGAAGCAAAAGGGGAACGTTATTTTCCGCATGAGTTTTTATACAAAACCGTTTTAAGTGGTGAGCTGGAACAGTATTATGAAATTGATCCCAAAGACAGTTGGATAGTGGCCGCAGCAGAAAAAAATATTCCGATTGTAGTACCGGGTTGGGAAGACAGCACCACCGGAAATATTTTTGCAAGCTATGTAGTAAAAGGCGAATTGAAAGCCAGTACCGTAAAAAGTGGTATTGAATACATGGTGTGGCTAACAGAATGGTATCGTAATAATTCATCGGGTAAAGGAGTTGGCTTCTTTCAAATAGGTGGTGGGATTGCCGGAGATTTTCCGATTTGTGTGGTGCCGATGATGTACCAGGATCTGGAATGGCATGATGTACCGTTCTGGAGTTATTTCTGCCAGATAAGTGATTCCACCACTTCCTATGGTTCGTATTCCGGTGCGGTGCCGAATGAAAAAATTACCTGGGGTAAGTTAGATATTAAAACGCCTAAGTTTATTGTAGAAAGTGATGCGACAATTGTTGCGCCCTTGATTTTTGCCTGGGTGCTGGGCTGGTAAAGAAACCTTTACCTATCCTTCGATAAACTCAGGAAGAATTTAGGTCAACGAATCAATTTTTCTATTGATAAAATCATAAAGAAAAAAACAAATAGACCAGTTGACGAGTTATTTTTTATAGTCCCGGAGGGGCGAAATGCTAGTAGAAAATATATATTAAAGGCAGTTCCCAGAGCTCCATCGGAGCGATATATTTTACATATCGCTCCGATGGAGCTCAATACCTTGATTCTTTATTACTCACTACTGACATTTCGACCCTCCGGGTCTTAAATACAATTCCAGCTTAATTAATTTTCCAACGGTTAAATATATAATAATACAAAACCCCGCCTCAATTTTGAAGAGACGGGGTTTTGTATTACAGAAGCACAATCTTTTTAACTATTCTTCTTCGCATCTTCCCAGGCTTTAGCTGGTTTTAATGCACTGATAAGATTAATGATGATGATGATTTTGACAATGATGCCACTGTAAACAGCTTTGCCACCTAATAATGCAATACTGGCACCCCACAGCAAAATGAAAATAATTATCCCGGTAATGATTGCCGTATAAGGTTTTGTCTTTGTCCATAGGGCTAAGGCAATAAAAATACCCACTTCAAAAACAATAATACCAATCATCAGAGGAGTAAAAGCAAAATCTATAGTACTACCACTGATGATTTCTCCCAACAGCAACAAACCAGCCGTAACAAATAATGCAGTTCTTGCTTTTTTAATGCCGGTTTCATAACCTTTTATTTCTAATTTTTTAACACCGTCATAATAATCAGCAATTTCATTTTCACTTTTAGGCGCAGGATCGGTTTGATGCTTACTCATAGTGCTAATTTTTATTTAAGGTAAGCAAGTTTCCCAAAAAATGAACCCCATTCCGTTTTTAGCGGAATGGGGTTCGGTATATAAAAGGGATGGATCAAAATCTGCGATCTCTCCGGTCTCCCCGGCAATTCCTTACGTCTTCTCTTCTGTCACGAACATCTTCTTGGCGGTCTCTTACATCTTCCCGACGGTCACGGACATCTTCTAACCTGTCTAATATGCCGCCGTTATGTCTTGCATCTCGGATATCTTCTCTGCGATCTTTTACGTCTTCCTTGCGGTCAATGCGGTTTTCGATACGGTCATAAGGCTGGCGACGCTGGGCATCGGCATTATTTATATTGGTAAATGCAAAGAAAAAAAAGCCGGTCAGCAACAGGGCCTTTACAAATTTATTAGCTTTCATACATTATATTTTAGGGCTATAAAATTAATTACAAGAGGATAGACCGGACTTGTTTCCCCGGGTTTAACGGGCATAAAAAAACCTTCTGTTACCGGAAGGTATTTTTACAATGGGAATAATAATGTCAGCTTTACCTGGAAGGAATTTCTAATTTCATATCTCTTTTCAGCATATCATTCCGGTTGGCCATTTCCCAGGCGGTGTAAAAAACTAATTGAGATCTTTTTACCATTAATGGATAATTAATTTTATCTGGGGTATCTGTTGGCTTGTGATAATCGGCACCGAGCATACCATCATAATAAAAAATAATAGGAACTCCTTTTTGTGCAAAGTTATAATGGTCGCTGCGGAAGTAAATGCGGTTGCGGTCATTGGGATCATTGTATTTATAATCCAACTCCATATTTACATAATTTTTATTGGCAGCTTCACTTATGACTTTAAGGTCGCTGCTTATTTTATCATCACCTACTACATATACATAGTTGGCAGAGTCGCCCTGTTTACGGCTGGCATCGCTGCGGCCAATCATATCAATGTTCAGGTCAACCGTTGTTTTATCTAATGGAAAAATGGGATGGTTAGCATAATAGCCAGAACCCCATAATCCTTTTTCTTCACCACTAACTGTCATAAAAACCATGGTACGGCGGGGTCCATTACCTGCTGCTTTTGCTTTTACAAATGCTTCAGCCATTTCCAGCACAGCTGTAGTGCCGGACCCATCATCGTCTGCACCATAAAAAATCACGGTATCTCTTTTGCCCAGATGATCGTAATGGCCGGTAATGAAAACATATTCATCTTTCAAATCAGTTCCTTCCAGCACACCCAGCACATTAGAGGCATGATTGGTTTTTGTAGTTTTTGAATAGCCAAGATCAATTTCTGCCGGGTAAGTTTTAGAAATCAATAAACCGGCTTTTAATTTGTCCAGCATATTTTTTCCATCTTCACCCATTATTTTTTCGGCAATGCGCTGCGAAATGGTAAATGAAAAAGGAGTTTGTGCAGATTTATAACTGTTCATTGACCAGTTGCTGTTCAGGTTCATCGTCTTTCGGGGATAGTTGCCATAAATAATTATAACAGCGGCAGCACCCTTACTCATCGCTGTATTCATTTTACCAAAGGCACTGCCGGGTGAGGCAAATCCCGTTTGTGATGGTTTGTAATCGGCAGGGCTGCCATCTGCTATAAGCACCAGTTTACCTGCTACTTTTAAATCTTTATAATCATCTCTCTTATCTCCATCGCTTATGCCATAACCGGCAAACACTACTTCGGAGAAACGCATTTCAGCCGCATAGTTACTGGCCTGTGGTTGAAAATCTGTATTCAGTTCCAACGCTGCTCCATTTATTTTCATAGAGGTTCCGAGCATTGAATCTTTATACAGTGGATATGTTTGACGGTAGCTTCCGTTATTACCCGGTATCAACCCCAATGACTTAAAATGTTGTTCAATATAATTGGCTGCTTTCTCCAAACCAGGTGATGGTGTTTCCCGGCCTTCCATTTCTTTACTGGCAATAATGTAGAGATGTTTCTTCATGTCTTCTACGGTAATCGTAGCAGCCGCTTTCGTTGCATTCTTATCTTTTTTCTGTGCTGTTGACAATAGCGGTAAAGAAAGCAGGAGGCAAGCAATAAATTTTCTTGTCATGTAATAATTTGTATTTGTTGTGTGTGATACGACTTCGCAAATTTATTGATCAACTCTTTTAACAGTCCAGAGCTTTGTCGTATGCAATAAAAATAATCCCTTCCGGGAAGTGGGAGGGGAAAATATGGATGACTGGTAAGAATAATCAGGTACAGGCAATTTTATTTACCCGGTTAGCATGGCGGCCACCCTCAAAATCGGTGGTCATAAAAAGGCTTACCATTTTTTCTGCATCACCTTCTCTTACAAAACGGGCCGGAATGCAAATAATGTTTGCATCATTATGCTGCCTTACGAGGCTGGCTATTTCTTCTCCCCAGCAAATAGCAGCACGGATGCCCTGATGTTTATTGGCCGTGATGGCTACACCATTGGCCGTGCCGCATAATAAAATACCAAAGGCAGCCTGTCCGCTTTCTACTGCTGCTGCAACGGGATGAGCAAAGTCCGGATAGTCAACTGAGTCTTTGGTATGTGTGCCAAAATCTGTAAAAGGAAATCCTTTTCCTTCCAGGAAGGAAATCAGTTCTTCTTTATAATCGTATCCTGCATGATCGCTGCCAATGGCGATGGGCTTGCTGAGGTCAAAAGGGGAGTGCATAAATAGTTCAGAGTTTAGAGTTCAGAGTCTGGAGTCAGACACCACTGTAAAATTAAGGAACTTCCTGCTCCCGACTCCCGACTAATGACTCCTGACTAATTGTTAGCTCCATTCTTTTTGTTCCTTCGCCTTTCTTTTTTCTATACGGGTAGCAATAATAATACTGGCCTCAAATAGAAGATAAAGCGGAATTGTTACAATAGTAAGGCTGAACGGGTCTGTGGAGGGGGTAATTATAGCCGCTGCAATTAATATAATAACAAATGCATGACGGCGATATTTTTTTAGAAAAGACCCCGTTACAATTCCAATTCTTGCCAGCACCATTACCAGCAAGGGCATTTGGAATAATACACCAATCCCGGCAGTTGTATATATTAGATTTTCAAGATAATCTGAAAAAGAAGGCATGATGATTATCTGTTCACTCATTTTATAGTTGAAATAGAAATTGACCATAAAAGGAGTGAGTATATAATAGCCAAACAATACGCCGGCAAAAAATAGCAGTGATACCCAAAAAATAACGCCTCTTGTTTTCTTCAGTTCTTTTTCAGAAAGGGCTGGTTTAATAAATTTCCAAAACTCCCAGAAGATATACGGGAAGGCAATTATAAATCCACCGATAAATGCCAGGGTAAAGGAAGCCACAAACTGGCCTGTCATGGTATTTTCGAGAAACTGTGCTTTTACCGGAGGAAAACAAAGGGTATTGCCGATACCTATTTTATGACCCATACTGCAAAGCCACCGTGCCGAAACAAAATCGGACCGGGTAGGGGCAAACAATATTTCATCTACCACAAAACCCGAAAAAGAAAAAACAACAATGGCCCCAATTAGAATAGCAATGATAGAACGGATGACATGCCAGCGAAGATCTTCCAGGTGATCAATGAAAGACATTTCTGACTTAGGGTCTTTCTTTCGTTTGCTAAAAAAATCAAGTAATGCCATCCGGAGATTTTAAGAAAGGGACAAAGATAGGTGGGGAATGGTGAAGGCCAATGGCGAATAGTGAACGGTAATACTATGGATACCGGCTCGTAACTCACGACTCGCAACTCGTGGCTTCCCTCATTTCAATTTTTTCATCTTCACCATTTCTATTCTCGTATCGCTTACATTCATAATGTCAAATTCATAATCATCAATGATGATGCGTTCTTTCTGTTGGGGGATGGTTTCATGATAATTGATAATGAAACCGGAAAGGGTTTCGGATTCATCATCGCCAAAGTCAAAACCATATTTTTCTTCCAGGTAGTCTATTTCCAGCCGCCCGGAAAAGATGTATTCATTTTCTGACAACTGTTTTTCTACAAACTCCTGGGTGTCGTATTCATCCTGTATTTCACCAAACAATTCTTCCAGCACATCTTCCATAGTGATGATACCGGCGGTGCCGCCAAATTCATCCACCACCCAGGCAATGCTTTTTCTTTCTTTTGAAAGCTTAGTGATGAGGTCTGTTGCACTCATACTTTCCGGAACAGCCGGTATGGGTAATAAGACCGACTGAATAGAAGCCGGCTTTTTAAAAAGATCCAGCTGGTGGATGTAGCCTTTAATAGTATCAATATTGTTTTCAAACACTACTAGTTTACTGAGATGGGTATCTATAAATTTTTTCTTTACTTCTTCCATGGTGGAACGGCTTTCTATACCGACAATTTCTTTTCTTGGCACCAGGCACTCCCTGATTTTTATTTTGGGCAGTTCCTGTGCGTTCTCCATCAGTTGGGTGTTGCGTTCCTGTCGTTCATCATTGTCCGTTTGCTGAAAAAGATGCTTCAGATCGCTGCGGTTGATGGGTTCTTTATTTTTATCCAGCCGGATATTAAAGACATACTTCAGTATCCACTGTGAAAGATCAATAAGTCCGGCACCAATAGGATGGAACATCTGGTAAAAAAAATCAGTGATATGAGCCAGCTTAGTAAGATAAGTATTACTCCTTGCCCGGAAGAATGCCCGGGGAATAAATTCTGCAAAAACCAGTACCACAAAAGTGGTACTGGCAATTTCCACTACTATATGAACAGTATCAGAACCTACATTGAGGTATTTCCATACCGGTGCCATTACAGAACTTATCTGCAAACCAAGAAACACAAGGAAAATATTAAAACCGACTAAGGTAGCTCCTAAAAACTGTGCTGGAGATTCTACAAAACCGGACAATATTTGCAGGGAAGATCCACCCTGTTTCTTTTTTATTTCAATGCTCAGGCGATTGGCACTGTAAAAAGCCATTTCAATACCGGCGAAGAAACCCATGAGGGCAAGGGTAATGATAAAGAAGAGTATCGAATTGAAATGAATCATGCAGGCAAAGATAACCCTCAACATCTTAAAGGCGAAGGCTTGCTAATCACCAGTACAGCTATTCTGCTTTTTATCAGGGAAAAACTACCCAATTTTAAGGTAGTGAGCTCTTTTATGCACCAACTTTTTAAAACCAGCCATGTTTTTTACACTTTAGTAAGATAAGGCCCCTTTAGGGGTTGGGGTTTAAAAATTCCTTCACCAACTTTTCCGCTTCCGCACAGGCTCTTTCCAGTTCATCGTTTATAATAATGTGGTCAAACTGTTGCTTAAAAGAAAGTTCGTAAGCGGCTTTATTGAGCCGGGCCAGTAATGATTCAGGTGTTTCGGTTCCTCTGGCCTTCAGACGGCGTTCCAGTTCTTCAATGGAGGGAGGTTCGATGAACAGTGATAATGAATCATGCGGATACTGTTGCTGAATGTTGATACCACCCTGTACATCCACATCCAGCAGCGGAACTTTGTGCAATTGCCAGATGCGCTGCATTTCGCTTTTCAGGGTGCCATAATATTTTCCTTCATACACCATTTCCCATTCTACAAATTCCTGTTGGTCTATTTTGCATTTAAAATCTTCTACCGTTATAAAGTAGTAATCCACTTTGTCTTTCTCATTATTGCGGGGCTGCCGGGTGGCGCAGGAAATAGAAAAGGCCAGTTGACCGGGCAGGGCTTTCAGCAAGTGCCTTGTTACCGATGTTTTGCCCGCACCGGAAGGGGCAGCGATGATGATGAGTTTGTTTTGTTGTGGTAGCATGAAAATTAAGGTGAACAAATGTAAAGATTAATCGGGTGCAAACCTGTCAACAGGCAGGTGAGGAAAAGGAAAAACATAAAGTAAATGAATTTCCTGCAATGGCGCTGGGAGCCAAATGATGCTTTTTGATGCTGATAGATCGAAAAGAAGAAGAAGGGTAACGAACGGGTTTGCCGGAGTACAGAAATAGTATTGCATCTGCCCGAATTTTGCCCCACACTTGGTTGTGTGTTGTTGCTTAATCGTTAAGTCTATTTTCTATATCCATTCGCTCATCTAAAATTCTAATTATCTCAATCATATCATTTAAAACTTTATAAAAATTAAGATGCGTTTTGACTTTGGAAATCCGATAGCCTTTTCGCAGATGCTGCATTGATTTCCCGGCATTGCTATTCTTGCAGATGTAGTTGATTTCATCAAATATTAAATTGTAATAACGATCTGCTTGCTCTACCGACCACTTTTCAACTGCATACAGCCAGATTTCTTCCAGGTCAGAAACAGCCTTTTTGCTGATAACAAATGGAAGCAGTTTCATAAAAACTTGCTATGTAATTTTTTTAAATTCGCTTTCGGATCAAAGTTTTTTGCCATTCCGCTTTTCTCGCCTTGAAGCAAAGCTTTATTGAGGTTTTTTGTTTTTAATTCTTCTTCTAATAATAACCTTAAAGCAGTTCTGATAACCTTACTTGCAGAATTGTATTTACCCGATGAGATTTTAGTAGAAATGAAGTTCTCAAAATATTCACCTAATAAGATTGATGTATTGCGTGCCATAGCTTTTTTGCTCTTTAAAAGTCCCAAAAATTGGTATTACCTCCAATAAATATTTTTAAGAATAGGAAGGGACAATGTCGGGGCTTTGTATACAATACTTCTGAATGATTTGAGTTTTTAAGTACATAAAACGGTTGATTTGCAGTCAACTTATTTCTGGACTAGATAAGATATTTTCAGCCGGTTCTGGTAAGTGTATCAGCTATCGTAGTTTTAAAAAAGGATTAAGTAAGAAAACAATTATGCTCAGGCAACCGCTTAACCTCTTTCCTTTTTTAAATCACCACCTTCTCCATCTTCCCCAGCCATCTTTCATCAATCGTTGCTCCCAATCCAACCACCTCCGGTACTTTCACCACCCCATTTTTTTCATAAACAATACCGCCTGTTACCGGGTCTTCTTTAAACATAAGGGCCGTATCAAAATCAAAATGAACAATCAGGGGGCTGCACAATGCGTAATGGGCAAAAGCGGTCATGGCGAGTCTTGATTCAAGCATGGCACCTACTTGTAAATGAATGTTGGCGGCTTCGGCCATCCTTGCCATTTTCAATGCTTTAAAAATACCACCAGACTTTCCGAGTTTGATATTAAAATAATCGCAGGCTTTTAGTTGTATCAATCGTTCTGCATCATGTTCATCACCACAACTTTCATCCGCCATAATAGGAATGGGGCTGGCTTTCTTTATATCCGGCAACCGCATAAAATTCCAACGGGCAATCGGTTCTTCGCAATGTTGAATATCATATACGGCTAATGCCTGTAATGTTTCAATTGCTTCATCAACCGCCCAGCCCTGGTTAGCATCAATACGCAACGGAATTTCATTACCTACTGCTTCACGGATAGCTTTTATTCGGAGTACATCTGTCTTTCCATTTTTGCCCAGCTTTACTTTTATAGCTGGGTAGCCTGCGGCTTTTATTTTTACAGCATCGGCTGCCATCTGTTGCGGTTCGCCAATACTAACGGTATAATCAGTGATGATGGTTTTATTATTTTCTCCGCCGATAAATTTATACAATGGTAATCCGGCATTTTGCGAAGCAATATCATACAACGCAATATCAAATGCACTCTTGATACTGCTGTTACCATAAATAATAGTATCCATCAGTTTAATGCATTCTTCAATCTGCAACGGGTCTTTTCCCTTTAGTGCTTTTGCAAAATATTGCCCTACTATAAAACAAGTGTCCTGGCTTTCCCCGTTAATGGGCATATAAGGACTACATTCCCCAAAACCGATAATGCCTTCGGCAGTAATTATTTTTACCAATACATTTTCTGCTGAGTAATCGGTGCCGAGGGAAGTGGTAAAAGGCTCTATCAGCGGAATAGAAAGCTTGTATAATTCTACCTGCCGGATGGTAAGGCTATTGCTCATAAGTGTAGATGTATCAAGGCACTAAGATACTTACTACTACTTTAACACCTTGGCTCAAAAGAAACCCTTCATTTAAATTCATTATGGCCTTGTTTTTGCTTTTCATTTCTATCTTTGTTATAAGACCATCCTTAGTTATGACCAGAATTATAATCGCCTGTTTTTCAGTACTACTATTGGCTTCCTGCAAAAAGGAAGTAAGTGAACTGCCTTCTGCCACACAAACCGGTACTAATACATTTGGTGCAAAAGTGAATGGTCAATTATGGGCACCACAGGGCTTTGGTCCTTTTCCTGCCGACAACCTGCTGGATGCCACGTTCAACAGTGCCACCGGTATGCTGCTGATTAATGCCCGCAATTTTTCTTCTTCACCTAACGAAACTTCATTTGAAATACTAATTGCAAACGTAACCGGCCCGGGTACTTACCAGCTCAATACAACTACATCAAGAGCCGGTAGTAAATCTTATGCTTTATATTTTAAAAACAGGCTGAACCCGGTGGAAGAATGGATGACCACGGCTGATTATACCGGCTCCGTAACTATTACAAAATTGGATGTGGTTAATTTGATTGTATCCGGCACTTTCCAGTTTGAAGCCGTGAGCAGTAACACTCCTCCTACAATTAAAAGTATTACAGAAGGAAGGTTTGACATAAAAATAAAATAAGGGTTGTATCAGAAAATAATCCGGATACCGCCACTGAGCATAACTACCAACGGAGCATTGCTGTTTACAAAAATATATTTGCTGGGATAATTGGTAGTGGGCACCCACACTTTTCCTTCGGTATAAAAATACATATCACCACCAACAGGAACTTCCCATCCCAGGCCCAGGTCTAATGTCAGCCGTTTAAAATTACCTCTGCCGCTAAGTACAGGAACAGCATACAATGCTGTATCAATACCCACTGAATGACTATTGTCCACCCGCCCAAGTAATAAACCCAAGCCGGCATTGGTGTACATGTTCCAGCCTTTTTCAATGTCCGGTGTTCCTTTTAAGTATTTTTTCCAGCCAATAGAAAGGTGTTTCAGACTCATCTTACTGGTATTGGTATAATTGATTTGCTGCGGTGTTGTCTGTTGCGATTTAGCAATGGCAGTAATATTATTATTAAAACGACCCGGGCTGTAATAGGCAAAGGATACATACACACCGTTCTTAGGAGTAATGTGAAATTGGGCTTGTGTGGTATGACCCGCCGCCCAGTATCGTTGTTCTTTTTTAAAATTTCGCTGAATGCCGGCATCGGTGGCGAGGCTGAACCGGGGGTTTTGCGCAAAACCTGTTATAGTCACCAGGAAAAAGAAAGATGTTATGGTAAGCGGCCTCTTCAAAAAAATCTCTTTACAATGTTACACAATTAATTGTTTGCTTAAAAAATAAGCCACCCCGATTGTATCATCATCGGGATGGCTTACAAAAAAACAAATTTTATTTCATCAGTTTTAATTCCTTAATAATATTAGCACCTCCACCTAATTTATCAATGCACCACAATACATAGCGGATGTCAACACAGATAGTGCGGTTCAGGTCTTTATCAAAAGCCAGTTTATGGCTAAGGGCTTCATAGTTACCATCAAAGGCAAGGCCGATTAATTCGCCATTCTTATTAATAACAGGTGAGCCGGAATTGCCACCCGTAATATCATTGGTAGTAATAAAACCAATTACCAGGTCTTTCCTCGTCGGGTCCATATACTGGCCAAAATCTTTTTTCTTCAGCAATTCAATTTGTTTGGCGGGCAAATCAAATTCATAATCACCTGCCTTGTATTTTTCCAGCAACCCTTTGGATGTGGTTACATAATCATAAAAAACTGCATCCCTTGGCCGGTAAGATTTTACATTGCCATAGCTTACCCGCATAGTAAACGTAGCATCAGGGTACATCATTTTTGCTTTTACCGGATCCATTTCCATAATGCCTTTTAAATACAATCTTCCCAGCTCTGCATTCTTGACATTGAACTGCTGAAAGTAAGGGGCATACTTACTTGTATAATTAGTAAAGAAGGTGCTGGCATGTGCAAATGCAGGATCGCTTTGTAATGTAACAGCATCTGGCCTGGCCACAAATGCTTTCCATTTAGCATCATCAAATATCATGGTCTTACTGAATATGTCTGCTGCATATTTTTTATAAGTAGCCTCATCATCTAACGGGCCGTATGTGTTTTTTAGTGTGCCGAAAAAGCCGATGGGCTGCTGGTCTTTTACCACATCTTCATAAAACATTTTGGTAACGGCGGCTACAATATTTTGGTCAGATGCTTTATTTTCCCCTTCCAGGAAAGCGGCTCTTTGTTTATCAGCAGCATCCACAGCTTTTTTTACATCGGCTTGTGAAGTGCCTGTTTTCACCATCGCAACTTCTAATTGTAATAACGAACCAGCAAATGAAATCAACGGTGAACCGGTAACCCCTTCATTCATATACTGGCGGTGTTTGGCATAGGGTCTCCATGCTTCATAAGCTTTGCCCCAATCGGTAAATATGCTTTCGTATTCAGGTTTGCCTTTTGCCCAGGCATTAAATTTTTCTTCAAACAGTTTCTTTTGTCCAAACACATCGTACTTCAGCAATTGTTTTGTTTCACCATCAAAAAATTTCCAGTAGTTGGCAATGCCGGCATAGTCTGAAGATAATTGTAGTTTGGTGGCCGGGTCTTTTTTCATTTCTTCAAACATATATTTCAGCCTTGCATCACGCAGCTTCACCAATGTTGGGTTGTTGATGTCTGTTGCCAGTTTAACGCCATAAGAACTTTCATAACGGTTGGTACCACCGGGATAACCCCATATCATCGCAAAGTCACCATCTTTCAATGGTTTTAAAGAAACAGGCAGGTACCATTTAGGCTTCAGCGGTACATTACTTTCGCTGAATTTGGCAGGCAACCCATCAGCACCCGAATAAACCCTGAAAACTGAAAAATCGCCAGTGTGTCGTGGCCATTCCCAGTTGTCGGTATCACCGCCAAACTTTCCAACACTTTCCGGCGGAGTACCTACCAGGCGAATATCGGTGTAGCGTTGGTAAACAAATGCGAGGAACTGGTTACCCTTGAATAATGAATTTACTCTTGTTTCAATATTCTTCGATGGATCACTCATCCTTTTATTGATAGCGGCAAACACGGCAGCTTGTTTTTGTAATCTTTCGGCACCACTCAATCCTTTTAATGAATCCATCACTTCTTTGGTTACCTCATCAATGCGTAATAAAAACTGCACGGAAAGATTAGAAGGAATTTCTTCTGCTTTATTTTTTGCATAAAAACCATTCTGGAGATAATTAAGATCCGGATGGTTAGGATCCTCCTTACTAGCCGATGCAATGGCATCATAACCGCAGTGGTGGTTGGTAAATATCAAACCTTCTGCACTTACAATTTCGCCGGTGCAGCCACCACCAAAAATGATGATAGCATCTTTCAGTGATGCTTTGTTGATATTGTACAACTGGTCTTTGGTGAGCTTCAACCCCTTTTTCACCATATCATTATACACCTGCTGACCGAGCAGCAATGGCAGCCACATTCCTTCGTCGGCAAAGGATTTAAAAAACAAACTGACAGAGAGGATAATCGTTAAAAATAGTTTCTTCATTTGTTGAAATTTAAGTGAACAAACCTACTATAAAAAACAGGGGCAACCAAAAGCTGTCAGGGCAGACGCATTAAAATTTAAGGCAAAGAACAGCACACTGATGACACGGATCTGCCTGTCGGCAGACAAGTTGAACGGATTTACACTGTTTTCTTGCTTTATTCAGACTTGTTAAGTACGTATCCCCAACACAGAAGGGTAATCACAGATTTGTCCGGCGCAGGCGGATAAAAAATCCGTTATTATCCGCCCTTTCCGTGTCATCCGTGTTCCCTTTTTCACTTAGACAGATTTTAATGCGTCTCCCTTGAAAAAGCTGTTGATTAAGGGATTATTGTAAATTACAAGTCCAAATAACTGATTATGGGATTACGAAACAGTATTGCCGGCCTGCTTCTTTGTATAGTAATTTTTAATGCTTGTAGTAAAAAAGGCGGAGGCAGTACTCCACCACCACCGCCGCCGCCAACTCCACCCGGATGTGCAGCTAACACAGCTCCGGCCAATGGGTTTTTTGTTACAACAACATCCCTTACACTTAGCTGGTCAGCAGTAACTGGTGCCACCGGCTATGATGTTTATTTGGGTGCTTCGCCAGCTACCGCAACAGTAATATCTAGTAATGTAACCACTACTTCTTATAATTATACTGTGCCTGGTTTTGCCACCAGCCAGACATTATACTGGTATGTGCAACCAAAAAATGCAACTGGCGGAGCTGCCGGATGCAGTTCAACTGTCACTTCATTTGTTTCTGCTGTTATACAAGCACCACCGCCGTTTGGCTATTATGTGGTGGGGTATCTTCCTTCTTACAGAACCATAACGGATATACCAGATGTAAAATTCAGGATGACCAATGTGATAGTGTATGCATTTTATGGGGTCAACAGTTCCGGTACTTTATCGGCACCAGCTTCACCGGCTTCCACTTTGGCGGCAGTAGCGACCAAAGCAAGAACAAACAATGCCAAAATATTTTTGGGAATAAATGATGGAAGCGGCGATGGCAAAACCAATTTTAAAAATATGGCAGCTACTGTTGCGGGCAGAAATAATTTTATAAAAGGGGTGATGAATGTGGTGCGAACCAATAACCTGGATGGGGTGGATATGGACTGGGAATTTCCCACTACATCCGATGGAACGGATCTTACATTTACCGCATTGATGAAGGAACTATCCGATTCATTACATCGGGATGCAAGGTATTATTTATCATCGGCCGTTACCGCAGGTAAATATGCCGGTGGCATACGGGATGCTATCCGCAATGAAATTTTTCCTTACGTTGATTTTTTTAATGTGATGGCGTATGATGATTTTAATACTACTGTTCCTTACCGCCATCACAGCGATTATACATTAGCACAAACCTGTTTGAACTACTGGTTAACGACAAGGGGAATGCCTGCTTCAAAATGTGTGCTGGGGCTGCCGGCTTATGGAAGGCCATCAGGAATTACCCAATCCAATACAGTGCTTACGTATAAAACAATTTTATCACAAGGTGGTAATCCGCAGTATGATTCTGCTGTAGTTACTTCCGGCGGATTTACTAACTATACTATTTATTACAATGGCCAGTACACGGTGAAGCGAAAAGCAAAACTGGCCAAAGACATTGCTAACGGTGTAATGCTTTGGGAGAAATGGCAGGATGCGGCAGATGGTAATTCTTTATTGAAAGCAGCTTGTGATACGGTGGGGAGGGGGTATTGAGTTATTCAACCGGCTCATTCAAAACCTTCCACAACAAATCTTTCAACTCTACCAACCCTTTATTAGTAACAGATGAAATAAACAGGTGAGGGATGCCAGCCGGTAATTCTTTTTCAACCGCTGCCTTCAGTTCATCATCCAGCATATCGCTTTTGCTGATGGCAATAATAAATTGCTTATTCAGTAATTCAGGATTGTATTGCTCCAGTTCGTTTACTAATATGTCAAATTCTTTTTTATGATCATCACTGTCAGCGGGAATAAGAAATAACAGAACAGAGTTTCGTTCGATATGTCGCAGAAAACGATGGCCTAATCCTTTCCCTTCTGATGCCCCTTCAATAATACCGGGAAGGTCGGCAATGCAAAAACTTTTTCCGTCACGATAATCTACCATTCCCAGGTTGGGGGTGATGGTGGTAAAAGCATAATCGGCAATCTTTGGTTTGGCGGCTGTAATAACAGAAAGTAATGTTGATTTACCCGCATTGGGGAAACCCACCAGCCCAACATCGGCCAATACTTTTAGTTCTAATACTTTCCAACCCTCTGAACCGGGAAGGCCCGGCTGTGCATGTTCTGGTGCCTGGTTGGTAGGGGTAGCGAAATGAGCATTGCCCAATCCACCTTTTCCTCCGGGAATCCATATAAACTCCTGTCCGTCTTCTAAAATTTCCACTTCCTGTTTGCCGGTTTCTTCATCCCTGGCAATGGTACCAAGCGGCACTTCGATGATGATGTCTTTTCCAGTCTTACCACTGCTGTTACTGGCACCGCCATTTTCACCATTTTCGGCCAGCACATTTTTATAATAACGCAGATGAAGCAGTGTCCAAAGGTTGCTGTTGCCTTTCAGGATGATGTGTGCACCACGGCCACCATCACCACCATCGGGGCCACCCAATGCGGTGAATTTATCCCGCAAAAAATGCCTGAAGCCGGCACCGCCATGTCCACTACGACAAAAAATGCGGATCTGGTCAACAAAATTACTTTTCTCCAAAACTGTATTTTTACTGTGTGCTACGAAGGTATTAGCTTTAGCTATGACCGTAGTAGTACAAAAGTTAATGCTTACTTTTTTACCGGACAAGTTCCACCTTCGTCTCGTTTAGAACGAGGCTATGGCGAAAAAAGCAAATATACCTTAACAATCATCAACCCACTTTTTATCATGAAATACCTGCTTATTGTACTTATGCTCCCTTTTTTATCTGCCAGCGAATGTGGTAAGAAAAAGAATAACAAAACAGCCGATACTACAGAAACAGTGAATGACTCCATTCCTGTTTGTGTAAGAAAAATGATTGATGCAGCAAATAAGGAAACACCGCCTGATGCACCGGAGAAGGTAGATGAGTATGTCTATAATGGTAAAACAGTTTACCTGTTTATGGCCCAGTGCTGCGATCAGTTCAATGTATTATATGATGATAGTTGTAAAATGATCTGCTCACCTTCCGGCGGTATTACCGGCAGGGGAGATCGTAAATGTGAAGATTTTTCGAAAAATGCCAAACATATAAAACAGATTTGGACAAATTCGGTAAAATAAAAAATCCCGTGTCGCCTCAGGCGACACGGGATTTTTTCTACAAGAATATTTAATTACTGAACTACTACTTTAGTACTATAAACAGCTTTGCTGCCCTGGTCAGTTACTTTTACTAAGTAAACACCTTTTGCAGAAGCAGCACTTAACTTGATAGTTTGAGTCTGGTTCTCTCCGCTGATATTTACAGCTTGTTGCACCACTTGGCGGCCCATTACATCAGTTACCTGTACAGTATAGGCACCTGCTTGTAATTGGTTGAACTGGATAGCAAACTGGTTATTAACAACAGGGTTTGGATAGATATTTATTTTACCATCACCACTGTTCGTTTCGTTACGGCTAATCATTTCTATTGTACCTCCTTTGGCTTTTGCACCTGATACAAGCAGGTTGCTGTTCGCCATATCAGAAGTTTGCCATCCGGCACCAACAATAGTATAAGGAGCAGCGGTTAATGTTTTAGCATCAACAGTAAATAAAGAACCGCCCAATGTAGCACTGGCAACAACAATTTTATTATCATCATTAACAGCAGCAGCATTAACAGTGTAGCCGGCTGGTAAACCGGTAATAGTGCCAATATGTGTTGCTACTTTTGATTCAATATTAATTTTGAAAACATTGTTGCGGGCAGAAAGTACATAGAGATTGCCATTGTCATCAGCAATCATATCACCACCGTAACTACTGCAGGAACTGTGAATAGAAACGGTTTTATTGGCCTGATCATCAACTACAGAACCCAGATCTGTTATAGCTAATTTTTTACCAGTGCTGAACTGAATTAGTTGTCTGCCATCATTAGTCATAGCATATCCGTTGCCATCAGAAGCAATTACCATACGGGTAACGATGTTGCCCTGATCTGAAGATTTTTGTGGCTTACCGGTAAACACCTGGTCAGTTACATAAAAAACTTTCATGGTCTTTAAGTCAATATACCGTAACTGATCAATCATCATTGGAGTGTAGTAAAGACGATTGTTCTTTTTGTCATACGCCATAGCAGCCACACCAGTTGCAAAAGCGGCGTTAGCGGCAGTGCCGTAAAGCTGGTCGGTTACCGGCTCGGTAAATTGTTTTTTTGAAGTGGCATCAAAAGCCATTGCTGCGGCATCATTTCCACTCAGCAATACCTGGCTGTATTCGCCGGTTTGCAGGTTTAGTTTCCGTAGAAAATTCCAGTTTGGACCTTGCTGTATATCTGTAACAGCGTAGGCAAAACGGTCAGCTTGTTGGGCATTTGAATGGGTAGTAAGTAAAACAGCTCCCAAAGCAAGGGAAACGAAGGGTAAACTTTTTCTCATAATCGGGTTTTTTATTTTAAATGTTCTTTAAAAACAGTTTCAAATTACGACTATTTGATAAGAGAGAAAAGAAATTTTTATGAAAGGCAGAATGATGCAGGAATGGTTGCCCAATAGAAAACCCCTCCGATTTTGGCAGGAGGGGTTAAGGGATAAACCCTGAGCTTTTTTCTTAATATGAGTTATCGGCCAATAGTGAATTTTACAATATTCTGTTCCTCACCATTAGAAAGCTGTAAAACATACACTCCTGGCAGCAGTTTGCTAAGGTTGTTGAGGCTAATATTATTACTGCCTTCAAAAATATTGGCTTGTTGCTGCAATACCGTTTTACCCGCCATATCCATGATCCGCAAATCAACTTTGCCTGTATTTGCAGCATTAAAACGTACTGTAGCAACACTACCGGTGATTACCGGGTTTGGATTGATGGTAATACCCGTGGTCATTTTTTGATCTTTACGAACCAATACAATGCTGCTGTAAGTAAAGGTGCCATCCTTATCAACTATTTTCAGTCGGTAATAGAATACATCACCGTTTACAGTCACCAGGTTATCGGCATGGGAATAGTTCTGTTTTGTGGAAGCAGTTCCTTTAGCTACTTCATTACCAATGTTATAAAAATCAGCACCATTTGAACTTCTTTCAATTTCGAAGTGGTCAAAATTTACTTCACCTTCAGTTTGCCAGTTCAACAGGGTAGTATTGTTTTTATAATTACCGGAGAAACTAAGCAGTTTAACAGCCAATGGAATGCCGGGGCATCTTCCGATAATAGTCGCATCATCCGGAGTGGGTGTTTTTGGATCATTTGATAAATCTGAACCACCTAAACCTGCAGGAAGACCTGAAATAGTAGATTGAAAAGTAGCAGTCAAAAAGCCAATATGATTAATAAGTTTAGCACCTATCAAAACGTTGGGCACCACTGAAAGATTTGGAACCGTCATGTTGTTAACTACTAACTGATTATTGGTACCGCCACTAACACTTGATATTACGGCACCGCTGTTAGTTAATCCTGCAACAGCAAAATTGGCAGCAATAGTTGTTGCGCTTTGTGTAAATGAGAAACGGTTTGAAAGAACAAGTGTATAGGTTGTACCAGTCCGGGCTGCACTGGAAAGATTCTGAATTGATAAAGTGAAATCAAAAGCAGGCTGACCACCATTTGCAATGGTTGGGCATATAGCAGTAGGTGCATTCAGATCATGTGCAACTCTGAAACTGCAACTGCAACCATCTGCAAAAGAATAGCTGGGGCCAGTACCTACAGAAGTTCCGCTTCCATTTGTTTTATTTAAAAGGAAAAATGCTCCGTTGGAACGATAGGAATACAAGTTACCATTCTCCGTAAAAAACAAACCAATCATCGGAGAGTTGCTGTTGGGATAAGTACCTAACCTTACTGCCGCACCAGTTGCTTTGTTTATTGTGTACACACCATAATCACTTCCGGTACTTACACCATACATCTGTCCATCAGTCGGGTCAATGGCAATATCCACGATATAATCCGGGATAGTTATGTTGGCAATAAAAGTGGCATCCCTTTGGCCTGCTCCATTGCCTAATTCGCTATTGGATAAAGAGAATAACCTGTCGTTTGTAGTAACGAAATAATAAGTACCGGCTGCATCAAAACAACCTGCATACACAATCACTTCGTCTTGCAGGTTGGTACCAGATGCATTCTTTACTTCTCCAAGGTCTGTTACATTACCTGGTGTGCCGGCACCGATTCTTACCAGTCTTACCCTTTCATTGCTGGCAGGGTAACGCATACCATACATATAGCCATCAATCGGGTTAAGGCCAATACCATTGTACCCAATGGCAGTAGGGTCGGTTGGAAAAGCCGCACCTGTTACAGAACTTCCTGTAACGGTAAGCTGGTTAACTGTAGTTGTACTGGCGGGACCATTGCTGGACCCATAGCTTATAAAGAATTTAGAATCGCAGCCCATAGGCGCATTTTGCGATTTTCCCGCTATGGCTATTGCCAGCGGGATGACGAAGACCAAAGCCTTCATAAAAGTGTTAAAAGTTCTCATGCTCAAGGGTTTATGTTTAAAAAATAATAAATCCGTAACCTATATGGTTTTAGCGGATTGGATTAACGCCTTGGCTTTGTAAAGGATTGGAACAGTTATGATCAATAAAAAATTGAAACAATTGCAGGTTTTGCAGAAGAAGGGTGGATACGTATTTTAATACGCTGATTAATGAAAGGTCTTTGTAGTAGGTACAGATTTTCGAGTAGGGATAACAAAACTATAAAATGAAATCAGAACTTGCAAGTAATGGAAAAGATTTTTTTAGAATTAATTCTACCAATGCCAGAAAACTATGGATGCTGTGATGTAACGAATTTATTTTGAAGAGATTAATTATTTCCAGAAAACTATTTCTTCACCTGTTTCCAGTTAAGGTATTGAAAAGCCGTCTCCTGAATTTTTCTTTCCGGGGGAATTTCCCGTAACGGTTCGCAGGGGGTAAGGCTGCTAAAACAGTCAGCCGGTAATTCTTGGTAAAGTTTCGTTCCTTCTTTTTTCCAGGCCATCATTTCATCACTTACCTGTTTGATGATTTTTGAGGGATTGCCAACAACTAAACTACGGGCAGGTATTATTTCTCCTTCTTTAATAAAAGATAAAGCACCAACAATACACTCGTCACCCAACTGAACATTATCCATGATTACCGCATTCATACCAACGAGGCAATTTTTTCCAATAGTAGCTCCATGAATAATGGCACCATGTCCAATATGTGCCCCTTCTTTTAATAACACTGTTATCCCCGGAAACATATGGATAGTACAATTTTCCTGCACATTGCAGCCGTCTTCGATGATGATTTGACCCCAATCACCTCTTAATGCTGCGCCGGGACCGATGTAGCAATCTTTTCCAATAATTACATTGCCTGTAACAGCAGCTTGCGGATGAACAAAGGATGATTCATGTACGACAGGAATGTGATGTTTAAATTGGTAAATCATTTGTTTGTAAGGGTATTTAAAGTAAATACAGTATATAAAAGGTTCAGAGATCTGAATTTCCTTTCTTCTTTTGCTCGTCTCTTTTTTTTCTTAGAAAAATCAAATAGCCATTAAGAAGCCGTTCAATTTCTTTTCCTTTTAATCTGAACTGGTTTAATTTTTCCTTAGAAATATAGCCTTCATCTAACGCATCAATTAAATGGTTTATAGTTTCAGTTAATGAGCCTCTTGCCTGAACGCAATAATGTATCTGGTCGGGATATGTAAACCTGCCATGACCTTCTGAAATTAATGCGTTTATGGACCGGGAACTCCTTATAAGCTGGTCGGTAAGCCGGAATTTCTCTTCTGGAGGGAGCTTTCTGGCTTTGCTTACTTCATTTTTGAATTCTCTCACCTTCTTCGATAGTGCTAGTGTTTCAAATCCGAATTGGTTACTTTCTGGCATTTCAATAAGTGTTAATAAACAGAGGATACTTTATTTACCTTATATACTTATCAACTTTTTTTCGGTCCGATAACAAAGCCCTTTGAATTGAGCTATTAAATGTTCTTTCTGATTAGTGATAGTAATATGATATAGCCCTGTTGATTTGCCATTATGTAATTCTTTTGCTTCGGCTATCAATACATCATCCACATGAACCGGTTTGAGGAAATTGATAGAAGTGTCTAATGCAACGGATAATACATTCCTGTTATTACAGGCAAACGCAAAAGCACTATCGGCTAAGGAGAAAGCAATGCCGCCGTGTACAATACCAAAGCCATTTATCATTTCTTTTCGCACTGTCATTTTTATTTTGCTGTAACCTTCTTTTACTTCAAGCACTTCTATACCCAGCCACTGACTGAAGAGGTCATGTTCCATCATATGGGCTACAACAGAGCTGGCTAATTGGTCTTTATCAATACTCATTGAAAATTGATTTACTTGCCCGCATTAGTCCTGACGAAGGCGGGTTAGTTATTGAATATTTATTTCCCCTTAAAATCCGGTTGCCTTTTTTCTAAAAAAGCCTGCACTCCTTCTTTATAATCTGCCGTTTGTGCAGCCCGTTGCTGAAAAATATCTTCATCCTGCAATTGTTCATCCCATGAATTGACAAATGAATGGCTTAGTACCTGTTTAGTATAAGCTAATCCTTTGGTAGGCATCTTGGCAAGATAATGTGCAATAAGTGCTGCGTTTTCTGCAAAGGTTTCTACAGGGAAAACTTTATAAATCATTCCCATTCTTTCGGCATCTGCTGCTGTTACTTTTTCACCGAGCATCATTAATGCAGATGCTTTTTGCCAGCCGATTAATCTTGGTAAGGTAAATGTTCCTCCACTATCTGGTATCAAACCTATTTTACTGAAAGCCTGTATAAAAGAAGCTGTCTGTGAAGCCAATACTATATCGCAACACAAAGCAATATTAGCACCTGCACCGGCGGCTACTCCGTTGACGGCAGCAACAACAGGTTTTTCTAATTTCCTGATTCTTGTTACAATGGGATTATAATGTTCGGAAAGTATTCGTCCCATACCCGGCCCGTTGGGATCAACTACTTCGGCTAAATCCTGCCCGGCACTAAATCCTTTACCTGCGCCGGTAATATAAACACAGCGGACTGTATTGTCTTTGCATTTATCCAATGCGTCTTGCATCAGCAATGCCATTTCCCGGTTAAAGGAGTTGAGTTTATCCGGACGGTTCAACGTGATAAAACCGATGGCATCTTTTATTTCGAAAAGTATGGAAGACATGAGCAGTAATTTACAAACGAAGATAAATATTCTTAAAGCCTAGTGACACTTGAAATAATCAAACGGCTCTTTACAATCATCACATTGGTATAATGCTTTACAGGCGGTACTGCCAAACTCGCTGATGCGATGGGTGTGATGTGAATTACAATGCGGACATTGAACAGCTTCCGCTTCAGCAAATAATTTGTCATTACATACCTGTTGCTTTGGATTCGGCGGAGCAATACCGTATTCCTTTAGTTTTCTTTTTCCTTCTTCACTCATCCAGTCGGTAGTCCATGCCGGAGAAAGAACTGATGTGATTTTTATTTTTTTGTAACCTTGTTCAACTAAAGCAAGGCGAATATTCATGGCAATCATATCCATCGCCGGGCAGCCGGTATAAGTGGGAGTGATAATTACTTCAATTCCCTCAGCATTTATTTTTACATTTCTTATAATCCCTAAATCAGTAACGGTAAGAACAGGAACCTCCGGGTCTGTGACTGTTTCAAGTACAGACCAGATTTTTTTTTCTTCTATTGAATGAGCTGTTACCATGTTGCACCGGGATAGGCTCTTTGCATGTATTGCAATTGGGTAAGAATATAGCCGAGATGTTCAGTATGTTTTCCTTCTTTACCGCCAGATTGCATAAACACTTTTTCAGGAACCGGTAATGTAGCTTCTAAAAAGATGCTTCTTACTTTTTGCAACCAGTCGTTTTTCAATAAGGATACATCAACTATCGTTTCATAACCGGCAGGCTCAAACATTTCGCCGGTGTATCTCCATAACTCATCAATGGCTTTTAGCATCCGGTTGTGGCTTTCTTCTGTGCCATCTCCTAAACGGATAACCCATTCGCTGCTCCAGCGGACATGATAAGTTGTTTCTTTAATTGATTTGGCAGCAATAGCAGCTAACTGCTCATCATTACACTGTTGTAATTTTTCAAATAATAAATACTGAAACTGGCTATATAAATATTGACGAAGGATTGTCTGCCCCCAATCGCCGTTAGGTTGTTCCACCAGCAACAGGTTTTTAAATTCTCTTTCTTTTCTTAAATAAGCCAGTGAATCTTCTGTAGCCTCTTCGCCAATTAATGAAGCAGCGTATTGATAGAAATTTCTTGACTGCCCTAATAAATCAAGCGAAATATTGGTAACGGCAATATCCTGTTCCAATATTGGTCCATGGCCGCACCATTCACTGTTTCGTTGTGAAAGGATAAGAGTAGTATCTGCCAGGTGAAGAATATAGTTAATTAAGAAGTCACTCATAACTGCTCTCCGCCAGCTGGCGGATTGGGGGTTTACATGTGATTTACTTCATCTGGTAAATTATAGAATGTAGGATGACGATATATTTTATCTACCGCAGGTTCATATAATTCGCCTGCCTCTTCAGGATTGGATGCAGTAATGTATTTGCTTTCCACTACCCAGATGCTTACTCCTTCCATTCTTCTTGTGTAAACATCCCTGGCATTTTCAATTGCCATCTGTGCATCGGCTGCATGAAGACTGCCAGCATGTTTATGATCAAGTCCTTGCTTGCTGCGGATGAATACTTCCCATAGCGGCCAGTTCGCAGTATCGTTTTTGGTTTGATAATTACTGCCGCCGCCTTTTTCTTCAGGAATATCTCCGTAGTAATATTTTCTAATAAAAAAATTATTCATCGTTTATCAGTTTCGTACTTCAATTTGATAGGGTGTAAAGGGTAAGGAATTGTTCATGTTTGAAGGCACTCCTTTCCAGAATTTATACATCTTTAAAATAGTCGCCCCTCTTTTAGCAGGTACAAGGATCAAATTCTTACTTACACTTCCACCAGCCATATCCGGCGAGTTGTTATCATACGTTTCAACTCTTAGTAATTTTACAATATCAAAACTATCTTTTATGGCAAAAGCAGTTGAGCTTTCATAAGCACAACCCCTGCAGGTGCTTTCATATATTACTAATGTATCACCAAGTTTAACCACATTCAACGTGTCTGTCCGCAATGATACTTTTGTATCTTTTTGCTCAGCCTCTTTCTTTTTTTTGTTGATACAATTTAAAAAGAAACCAACTATCACAACAAAGACTAAAATTTTTTCCATTAAGCTGCTTTTGTTTTTGCCTGGCGTTTTTCTGCAAATGCCATAGCTGCTTCTCTTACCCATTGTCCTTCTTCATGTGCTTTGCGTCTTGCAGCAAGACGTTGTTTATTACAAGGTCCATTGCCTTTTACCACATTCCAGAATTCATTCCAGTCTATTTCGCCAAAGTCGTAATGACTTCTTTTTTCATTCCATTTCAATTTTTCATCCGGCAATTTCATACCTAAGATTTTTACTTGCCCGGCTGCCATATCTATAAACTGCTGGCGCAATTCATCATTGGTTTTTCTTTTTATCTTCCACTTCATGCTCTGGTCGCTGTTGGTGCTTTCGCTGTCTTTTGGGCCAAACATCATCAGCGATGGCCACCACCATCGGTTGATGGCATCCTGACACATCGCTTTTTGTTCATTGGTACCTCTGCTTAATACCAGCAGTGATTCAAAACCCTGGCGTTGATGAAAGCTTTCTTCTTTGCAAATGCGAACCATTGCTCTTGCATAAGGGCCGTAAGAAGTTCTGCAAAGCATTACCTGGTTTAAAATGGCTGCACCATCTACCAACCAACCGATTGCTCCCATATCAGCCCACGTCAATGATGGATAATTAAATATGGAAGAGTATTTGGCTTTACCGCTGTTCAGGTCATTAATCATTTCTTCACGGCCCATGCCGAGTGTTTCAGCGGCAGCATATAAATACAAACCATGACCGGCTTCATCCTGTACTTTGGCAATCAGAATGGCTTTTCGTTTTAAGGAAGGAGCTCTTGAAATCCAGTTGCCTTCTGGCAACATACCAACTATTTCGCTGTGGGCATGCTGACTTATCTGGCGGATGTTTGTTTTGCGATATGCATCGGGCATCCAGTCTTTGGGTTCAATCTTTGTTTCCTTGTCAATTTTATCCTGGAATAACTGCTCAAAATCCTGTACGGGCATAGCACTCATTTTAAGGTACAAATCTACTAAAACTAACACCTGTTTGAGTGATTTGTTGAGGAAAGCAATAACCATTTCAAATAAAAAGCAGTCTGGAATAGCCGCTTTTAAGTAAAACCATGAAATCAGAAAATTGTACGCTGTTTGACCGGGTTATTCCCGGTATTCAATTCCTTTTTTGTCGATATACAAATCCTGGCCGGTTAGTTCAACAAGGGCAATACCGTTATTGAAATTACCGCAATCATCAAACCGACAGGTAATGACTTCCTTTCCGGAAGTATTGATATATCCCCATTTACCATTTTTTTTAACTCTTGCAAGACTCTCCGAAAAATCAGCAATAAAATCATATACGCAGGGACTGATCTCTTTCCCCGACAGATCAATGAGACCCCATTTTTTATTTTTGTTTACCTGGGCTATCCCGTTCTTAAATTTTTTTGCATCAGTATACTGGCAGGTAATCACTTCTTTTCCTGTTTTATCGATGAAACCCTTTTTACCAGTAGAAAAATCTCCCTTCCTGACACAAGCCATGCCTTCAGAAAAAGCATCCGCCCAGTCAAAGGCAGTAGCAGCAATTTCTTTTCCTGTTTTATCGATTACGCTGATCGTGGAAGTTTTCCTCACGGTCGCCACCCCGTTACTGAAAGGGGTGGTAAAGTCGTATTCAAAAGGAATGACCTCTTTCCCTGTTTTATCCAGGTATCCGCTTTTTCCAGTATATAAACTTCCTTTTGATGTGTTTGCAAGTCCTTCGCTGAAATCACCAATACGACTATACTCACACGGCGTTATTTCTTTGCCGGATTTATCAACCAGGCCATATTGGCTGCTGGTAATGACGACACCCAGTCCATCCTTCCAGGGCAATGCGCCATCATATTTCAAGGCAATAATTTCTTTTCCTTCTGAATCGATATAGCCAGCTTTTCCGTCTTTTTTTACCGCAGCTACTCCGTCAATAAAAATCCCGTATTTGTCGTCGAATAGAAAAGGGGTGATTTCCTTCCCGGTTGTATTGAGCAGTGCCCATTTATTATTTTTGCTTACCCAGGCAAAACCGTTTAAGAAAGCTGTTGCCTCATCATAGTCAGGTGTATAGATCCCTTTACCTGTATTATTAATGTATCCCCATTTTCCGTTTTTACTGATAGCAGCCATTCCCCCATTAAATGACCTGGCATCTTCATATTCAAAAGCGGTGATAACATTTCCTGTTGAATCGATATAACCGTACTTGTCATTTTTTTCTGCTATGGAAAAACCTTCTTCAAATCCTGAAACAGACTCATATTGGCAGGGCACAATTTCTTTCCCTTTTGTATTTATAAAGCCATACTTGTCGCCTTTTTTAACTCTTGCCAACCCACTCTCAAAGGGAGAGACTCTCTCATACTGGCAAGGGATAATGATCTTTTTGCCGGGTCCGGCAAAGCCCCATTTATCTTCTTTTTGAATGGGTATGAGGACTGGCACCTGTGCAGGCAGGGTTTGAGCCAGCACCAGGAAGGAAAGAAATAATAGGAAAGGAAGTTGCAGTTTGATGCGTTTCTGTTGCATAAGCGATAGGTCAGTAGTAGTGTAAGAAGTTCACAGGGTAAAGAAAAAGCAACAGGGAATCAATTGTACTACCCTATAGACGGTATTTATTACTGCATTGATTTTACAAAAAGATCCTGGTACTTTTTCCCTGCCGCCATGGTTTTGACCGCATTGGGTTTAAAATCCTTATAGTCTTCGGTGGTAAAATCTTTTGCTGTTAACTCTTTGCCATTTGCTTTTACGCTGTTCTTAAACATAATGCCTTTTGAATTGAAGTACATCCTTGTTTCCCATTCGTTGCCCTCTTCCCTTTCATTACAATAATAGAAAAGCAGCTTGCCATCTTTGTATAAATATTCTTCATTACTCATCAGGTGGGATGCTTTTCTTGTAATATTTACTTTCAGTAAAACTGTTTTCGGATTACGTTCTGCGGCACTGATATGGTAAGGCGGGTCATTATACCAGAAATCAGTTGTTTCTGTGTAATTGCCAACGGCAGGCCAGCTTCTTCCGTTTTTATTGGCTATCCACTGATTGTTGTACAATGGCCCTTCAAATCCATTTTCTATTGATTCAGCAATTTGTTTGTTGACCTCCGTGAAATGAGTTCGTATAGTTGCTTCTGTTTGTGCAGTTGCAAAAAAAGATTGACCAATAAATAGAAAAAGAAGAATCCGGTTCATAGTAATTTATTTTAAGGTATGTAATAGCAAGTTACATCACTTTACATCAAAATCCACCACCACTTTTTCCGTTTTAGGATGTGACTGACAAGTAAGAATATATCCTTGCTCCACTTCTTCATCTTCTAATCCCCAATGTACATCCATACTTACTTCACCTTCCAATAACCGGGCTTTGCAGGTGCAGCACACTCCACCTTTGCAGGCAAACGGTAAATCAGCTCCCTGTTTCAAAGCGGCATCCAGTATTGTTGTATCACTGGTCAGCGATAAATCAAAATCAAAGGAACGGCCATCCAATTTAACAGTAATCTTGCTCTTTAGTCCGCTTTCTACTCCCGACTTCTGACTAACGACTCCCGACTTCTTTTGTCCCGGTGTAGTAAATAATTCAAAATGTATCTTCTTTTTGTCAATGCTTTTCGCTTCTAAAAAATCCTTTACCAGGAAAATCATTTCCTCCGGCCCGCAGATAAAAGTATCATCGAATGAAGAGTAATCAATCAATTTTTCTAACTCATTCAACTTCTCAGCATTTATTCTGCCGAAATTAATAGCAGCATCCGTTCTTTCCCGGCTTAGTATATTGATGAAATTAAACCGTTGCAGGTATTTGTTCTTTAGCCCTTCCAGTTCTTCAAAAAAAATAATAGAGCTGCGGCTTTTGTTTCCATACACCAATGTAAAACTGCTATCGGGTTCTGTCCGCAATGTAGTTTTAATAATAGAGAGAAGAGGGGTGATGCCACTACCGGCTGCAAAGCCAAGATAATTTTTCCTGTTGGCCGGGTTTAGTTCCACATAAAATTTACCAACTGGCTGCATTACTTCCAGCACATCGCCTTTTTTTAAATCCCTGTTGGCAAAAGAAGAGAATAAACCGCCTTCTACTTTTTTGATGGCAACTTTCCATTCATTATCTAAAGGAGAGCTGCAAATGGAATAGGTTCTGCGGACTTCTTCTTTATTGATATTCGTCCGCATAGACAGGCTTTGCCCCTGCTTAAAAATAAAATCATTCTGTAAGCTGTCCGGAATTTCAAAAGTTACCGAAACACAATCATCAGTTTCTTTTTTTACTTCCTTTACTTTGAGAGGGTGAAAGTGAATTGACATGTTCTCAGTTCTTTTTTAAACCGCTGATCAGGTGGTTGACCATATTATCTTCCATTGTTTCAGGCGTAATTTTTTTGCCACTACGGTGCCAGAACTCAAGACCACGGACAGAAGAAAGAATGGTAAGAGTTGCAACATACGGCAGTACCGGGTTCATCTCTTTATTTTGAACACCCTCAGCAATAATGGCTTCTATTTTTTGTACATAATGGCGGCGTTGCGTTGTGAAATTAGTATGATATGGTTCAGTAAGATGTATCCATTCATTGATCATCACGGTATAATCGTCAAAACGGTTCATCATCATCTGAACATGAAAACGAATCAGCGATTCAATTTTTTTGATACTGCTTATACTGCTGTCGTCTAAACTTTCCAGGTGAACATTACAATCATTGGCAATACGAAAAACAATTTCCTGTAGAATTTCTGATTTGGATTGGATATGATTATAAAGACTGGCAGCTTCAATGCCTACTGCTTCGGCAAGGTCACGCATAGAGGTGGCAGGAAAACCTTTTTCTCTGAACATGGCAGATGCCCGAAGGATGATAAAATCTTTTTTGGAAGCTTTTTTTCGTTGTGCCTTGGCCATACCCAAAGATAATAAAGGATAGGAAAGTAGAGACTCAATTTAAAAAATGGCGGCTTACCTGTTTTTTGCTGGTTTTGATAGTGGCTCTTTAGTTTCTTCCCTTGCAGGTATAATAAGCTCCTCGTTAAGATCCGGCTTGATAAGTTTGGCGGCCCTTACATCTCCCTGCGAATCAAAGAAAGTCCAGAACATACCACCATCCCAAGATTCGCCAATGAGATGCGAAGTAGAAGTAATCCTGTTGCCCTGCCATTCAATGATGGTTTTCAATTCAATAATCGCCTGGTAATCACCTCCTGTTTTTATTACTTGTAAAATTTTCCCTGCTTCGTATTTTTTCCAGGCAGTATCAGGAATCTGGCTAAAAATGTTTGATATATAGGTACTGAATTCGCCACTGCCACCAAGCGAACCCACCAGGGCAGGATAGGTGTACCGGGTAAAAATTCTCCAATCTTTTGCTTTAAAAGCATAGGCCAGGCTGTCAGCACAATGCCGGATATTGTTTTTAATAAAACTCGTATCAAACTGTGCTTGCGAACAGTAAAAAATAAGTGATAAGCCGATTGCCAGCGAGAGGCGTTTGATCATGTTACGGATGATTGTTTTTCAAAGATATTAAAAACACCCGGATTGCTTTTTCAAACTCAAATTCATGTAGGTTTGCTCGCCTTTTAACAGTCAGGAGTCAATAGTCTTTAGTCAGGAGTCTCTTACTCCCGACTCCGGACTCATTACTTCCGGCTTTATTGTTAAACTTCAATTTTAATTATTATGTCACTCATTACAGTCGGCACCATGGCCTTCGATGCTATTGAAACCCCTTTTGGAAAAACAGATAAAATAGTTGGCGGCTCGGCTTTATATGTGGCGTATGCAGCCAGTAATTTTATAAAACCTGTTCAGCAAATTTCGATTGTGGGATATGATTTTCCAAAGGAAGAAATGGAGGAACTGAAAAGCAGGGGAGTCCAACTAGAAGGCGTGGAAATTGTTCCTGATAAAAAATCTTTCTTCTGGAGTGGCCGTTATCATGAAGACATGAACAGCAGGGATACGTTGATTACTGATTTGAATGTGCTGGCCGACTTCAATCCTAAAATACCGGATAGCTACCAGGGTGCTGAGTTTTTAATGCTGGGCAATCTTTCGCCTGATGTGCAACTAAGTGTAATAAAGCAATTGAAAACAAGGCCGAAGCTGATCGTAATGGACACCATGAATTTCTGGATGGAAATTGCGATGGATGGTTTGAAGGAAGTATTGAAGCATGTGGACCTGCTGATGGTGAATGATGCTGAAGCAAGACAGTTAAGCGGTGAATTTTCATTGGTAAAAGCAGCCAGGAAAATTATAGCGATGGGGCCAAAATACCTTATCATAAAAAAAGGAGAACATGGTGCTTTATTGTTTCATGGTGACAGCGTTTTCTCAGCACCCGCATTACCATTAGAAGAAGTGTTTGACCCCACCGGTGCCGGTGATACGTTTGCCGGTGGTTTTATCGGTTTCCTTGCCAAAACAGCCGACATCTCTTTTGAAAATATGAAACGGGCTATTATTGTCGGTTCTGCATTGGCCAGTTTTTGTGTAGAAAAATTTGGCCCAACAAGGTTAAAAGAAATAAGTAGCGAAGATATTGAAGGAAGGATTCAACAGTTTAGAGAATTGGTGGGGTTTGAGATTGAACTGGTATAGAACCTACAATTCTATTGACTAAAATAGTTATGTGATAAAATAAAGCCGCTTCTAATTTGAAGCGGCTTTATTTTTAGTTTAGTTTCCTCGCCAGCACCACTGTATTCTTAGACTTCTCTTTTTTGCCTTGTAAATTAAATATTTCAGTAAAGAAAATATATGTGCCCACCGGTAATTTATTTGCTTTATCACCCAGACCATCCCAATTCCAGTACCCCTTCAGCCCAAGTGTGCCATTGCGTACAAGATTTCGAACCGGTCTTCCGGCGGCATCAAAAATGGTAATGTTGGCTATATAGCCCGGTTCTGTTACTTCGTATTGAATGGTGGCAATATCATCCTGGCCATCATTATCAGGAGAAAAAACTCTGGGAGTTATTTCAATTTTTGCATTAATGGCATTCAGCAATTTATACTGCGAATTTTTATAAGTTGGTGTTCCATATCCGGCTGTGGATGCAGCACTATGCCAGTTAGTTTCATTCTGTGATGGGCCTGCCGGGTCAATTCTTTCTAAGGAAACACCTTCAACATCATCAATTAGTTTAAAATGCCAATCATCTTTGTATTTTACTTCGTCCACCACATTTCCCTGGAAGTTCAAAGCTATAACTGTTCCTTCATTATCAGAAAAAGAAGGAGGTGAAGAAACGGCTAATACGTAATCCGGATTTTTGACAAGGTACTGCACCGCAAGATTATCAGGATCATCTGTTTCTACAATATAATCTCCGGGAAAAATATAAAAAGGCGTTGCACTCAATACTTTGATAGAACTGATAACTCCGCTGCTGTTCCTGTTGGCGATATATAATTTAGAAGCATCAAAAATTTTATTGCTGTTATTATAAAACTCTACAAAGTCAAAGGCGTTTGACCGGGGGTTGAATAGTATTTCGTTAATAACCCATTCGCCGGTTGCAGCATCAACAGGTAATCCAACTCTTGCTTTATTGGCCGAAC
>Ga0163150_10001713_pt1 | contig 35997 bp, 67 predicted proteins | sample OliLakLV19P2IB_FD_148628 | JGI IMG/M metagenome (GOLD analysis project Ga0163150, IMG submission 148628) | Freshwater microbial mat bacterial communities from Lake Vanda, McMurdo Dry Valleys, Antarctica - Oligotrophic Lake LV.19.P2.IB | ecosystem: Environmental > Aquatic > Freshwater > Lake >... | reverse complement strand
GCCCGTTGGAGTGCAGCAGGAGACCCGGTAAGTGCGTCTCCTGCTGCACTCCAACGGGCCGAACACCCCTACGGGTTACGGCGTCCAAACTGCGCTTCTCGCATCAAGGTTGCGGGACGCAGGCCACGAAGTAGCGATCTCCGTCTACTACGGCCACCAAACCGGGCTTGGTAGCTGGGATGGCATTCCGCTCCTCCCCTGTTCCGGGGAGGCGTACGGCAACGACGTCCTCCACGACCACGCAATCCGGTGGTTCAACGGTGACCCGTTGGGTGGGTGGATCATCCCAATCATGGATGTGTTCGGCTTGTCGTCACCGGCGTTGCGCGAGTTCAACGTTGCGGCGTGGACACCTGTCGACCATGAACCAGCCCCGGTAGCGGTCACCGAGTTTTTCGCTAGGACAGACGCGGTACCAGTCGCGATGTCCCGGTTTGGGGAACATCTCCTCCGCCAGAAGGGCCTCGACCCGAAATACGTGCCCCTCGCCGTCGACACGACGCTTTTCGCTCCCGTTGACGACGCGAAACGGATCGCCGGATTCGTTGACGATCAGTTCGTCGTGATGATCAACGGGATGAACAAGGGGGCGTACCCGTCACGGAAGGGTTTCCCTGAGGCGTTCATAGCGTTCGGCCAGTTCGCGAAACGTCACCCAGACGCGGTCCTGCTAGTCCATTCGGAGCAGTGGGGACCGTACGCGAATGGGATCAACTTGATCGAGTTGGCGATGGCGTCTGGAATCGCGGAACATCAACTCAAGTTTTGTGACCAGTACGCCTACCGGTGCGGGTTCATCAGCCCTGAACAGCTCGCCACCGCGTATTCGGCTGCTGATGTGCTTCTCGCCCCTTCACGGGGGGAGGGGTTCTGTGTCCCACTGATCGAAGCGCAAGCGTGTGGTACGCCAGTCATCGTCTCCCGGTTTTCTGCCCAACCCGAATTGGTTGGTGCGGGATGGACAGTGAGTGGCGAACGTGACTGGGACCCGGCGTTGCAAGCCTGGTACATGAAAGCTGACGTCCGTCACATCATCGACGCGTTGGAACAGGCGTACGAAGAACGCGGTTCGGAAATCAACCGTGACACGGCGATCGGGAAGGCACGCGAGTACGACGCCGACCTTGTGTTCGACCGGTACTGGAAGCCGCTCCTCGCGGAGATGGCTGGCGAGCCGGTCGAGTTGGACCGCCCGAAGATTCCGTCGCGTGACGGGGTGGCGGTCATCGTCCCGGTGTTGTCCCGCCCTCAGAACGTGCAGCCGCTTGTCGATTCGTTCCGGTCGGCGTCGGGGCGTGGGGTAGCGAACCTGTATTTCGTGTGCGACGCTGACGATCCCGTCGAGATCGCCGCGGTGAAAGACGCCGGCGCCGACGTGATTGTCTACACGGCCGACAAGGCGGGGACGTACGCCCAGAAAGTCAACTGGGCGTTCGGGCAGACGTCAGAACCGTGGATTTTTGTTGCTGGTGACGACGTCCGGTTCCATAAGGGGTGGATTGACGCTGCCCGCGGTTTGTCCGACGAGTTCGATGTGATCGGCACGAACGATTCGCTCACTGGGCAAGGCAACCCGAAGGTGGCGAACGGCAGTCACGCCGACCATTTCTTCGTCCGCCGTTCGTATGTCGATGAGCATGGCGGTTCGTTGCAAGGCGGCGTGTTCCATGAGGGGTACGGCCACTTCTACTCGGACGTCGAACTGGTCGAGCTCGCGAAGGCTCGTAGGGTGTTCACGCCGTGCCTCGCGTCGATGGTGGAACATCTCCACCCAGATATGGGGCTCGCTGAGCCGGACGACGTGTACCGGAAGGGTTGGTCGCAACGTTCGGCTGATGAGGCCGAGTGGTTGCGTCGCCGCCCGTTCGTCGCGATGCAGGTGCAGGGCCTCGGCCGGGTTCGTGAAGCGTGAAACGGATTGATACGTTCTCGTTCAACAACGAGTTCGACATCCTCGAATGCAGACTGACCGAGATGGACTCGGCAGTCGACTATTGGGTGATTGTCGAAGCTGACGTAACCCACGGTGGCAACACCCCAAAGCCGTTCCATCTCCAAGACCACATGGACCGGTTCGCTCCGTGGGCTGACCGGATCGTCAACGTTCACGCAACAGGCCTCCCCACAATTCCTGATGCGTGGTCCCGCGAGTTGGCACAACGAGAATGGGTGTGGGAAGGGCTCCGCCGTCTCGACGCCGGCCCGGAAGACATCGTCCTTCACGGTGATGTGGACGAGATTCCGACCGTGCTCGCCGCGTCTCTGGTCCGCCCGCGTGGGATTGTTCGTTTCGAACAGAAGTTGTATTGCTTCGCGGTTGACTGGCAGCATCCCGTCCCCTGGTACGGGACCGTCGCCGCTTATGCGGCGGATATCGACACGTTCGCTATGTTGCGTAACGCACGCATGTATGCGCCGAACATTCTCCCTGCCGCTGGTTGGCATCTTTCCTGGATGGGGGGACGTGAGGCAGCAGAACAGAAGTTGGATTCGTTCTGCCACCCCGAGATTGCTGACATGGGATGGCGGGAACGTCTAGACGAGTGCTACCAGACTGGGCTGCACGTAGATGGGTCGAAACTCATCCCTGTCGTGGTAGACGGATCGTGGCCCGTGTGGATCAGGGACGGTCACGCCCCCGACAGTTGGTACCGGCCGTGACCCTCACCGACGACTACACCCGTGTGTGTGCCGAACCGTCCGACATTTACGAACACCTCCCCACGTTCGTGCAGTTGGTCGAAGACCTCGACGCCACCCAAGTAATCGAGCTCGGCACCCGTACGGGCGTGTCGACTATCGCCTGGCTGTACGCCCTAGAGGGTCGTGGGCATCTCTGGTCCGTGGACGTTGATCAGCGACCACCGATCGGTGAGTACGACCATTGGTCGTTCATCCACGGTGACGACACGACCATCGACGTGTTCGCTCAACTGCCGTCCGGTGTGGACATCGTGTTCATTGACACGTCCCACGCCTACAAGCACACGACCGTCGAATTGTCGTTGTACGCACGGCTGGTCCGGCCGGGTGGCCGGATCGTGTTGCATGACACTGAATTGCCGATGCCGGAAGGGACGGACGGTCCGTTGTTCCCGGTGAAGCGTGCCGTCAACGAGTTTTGTGAGGCCAACGGGTTGCGGTGGGAGAACCATCCGAACTGTTGGGGTCTCGGGATCGTGTACATCCCATGACGTTCCGTGAGCAATGGTTCTCAGACGCGTCGGTGCGAGCGTTGGTCAAGTTGTTCAACCGGACCCGCCGTCTCGATGGTCGTATCGTCGAGGTGGGTTGTTGGGAAGGCCGGTCGACATGCCATCTGATCAACGCCGCCTGGCCGTACAACGTCCAAGCTGTCGATACGTGGGCAGGGTCGCCAGGCGAAATTTCGCGTGATCTTGCTACTACCCGGTCCCGTAACGTGTACGTCACGTTCGAACAGAACGTCGCTGAACTCACCCGCGGGAACGTGACCGTCCATCGTGAGGACTGGCGGTCCTATTTCGAACGGGACCGGACCCCCATCCGGTTTTTGCATATCGACGCGACCCACACGTACGACGAAGTGGCCGACAACATTGCTGCTGCGGTCCCGCTGATGGTGCCGGGCGGGATCATCAGTGGTGACGACGCCCACCACCCACCGGTGTGGGACGCGGCGGTAGATCAGCTCGGTTCGGTGAACCGTGATGCGTCCTTGTGGTGGAAGGAGATTCGGTGACGATCATCGCTTCCGCCGATCTCACGACGTGGGGAACGCTTCCTGCGACTGCTGACGCTTCCCAAATTGCGTGGGCGGTCGCCGCCGCGAACGACGAAGTGCGTTCCCATTGTCATAGGGAGTTCGTCCCGAAGGTCGCGACCGGGTCGGTGGCGGCGAGGGTGTTCCGCCCAGAGTCGACAGTCCGGGTCGACGTCGACGATTTCTGGTCCGTTACAAACCTTGTCGTGAAGTCCGACGACGATGATGACGGCACGTATGAGACGACGTGGACTATCGATACCGATTTTGTTCTCGAACCGTTCAACGGTGTTGTCGAAGGTCTCGCAGGGTGGCCGTGGACGACAGTCCGGGCGGTTGGCACTCGGACGTTCACTACGGGGTACCGGCCGACGGTGCAAGTGACGGCAGCGTGGGGATGGGCGGCAGTCCCCGCCCCTGTCACGCAAGCGACCCTGCTCCTCGCCTACAAGAACTTGGAACGCCGAAACGCGGCGTTGGGTGTCGCAGGGTTCGATTCGTTCGGGCCGATCCGCGTGTACGAAGACCGCGACGTCGAACGGCTCCTCCGCCGTTACGTGATCCGCCCGGCAGTGTTCGGCTAATGGCCCTCAACGTTGCTGCGGTCCGTGCCGGCCTCGCCCATGTGATCAACGCGGGGACGGGCCTTACCATGTCGGCGTGGGAAGTCGATTCGGTGAGCCCACCGTGCGGGTTCGTCGCGGCGGGTGACCCGTTCATGCCGGAACCGTTCGAAGCGATGCGAGATGGTCTCTGCCAAATCGAGTTGATCGTTCGTGTCATTGGTGGTCAGCCCGGCAGTTTCTCGGCTGGGGTACAAGCCCTCGACCAGTACATGGGTTCGGGGACCGGCCAAACCAAGTCGGTGTTGGACGCCATCTACGACGACACGACGTTGAACGGTGCGATCCCGGCGGGGAACATCCGTGCGGTTGAGGTGTCTGGTATCCGGTCCATCGAAATGTCGGATGCGCGTGTGTACGTCGGTTTCGAAATTCCGGTCCGTATCTTCATTACGAGGACGTGACGGTGGCAACCTTTGTGGGGCTTCACAACCGGGTGTATGTCGGGGCAGTCGATTTGTCCGGCTACGCGAACCGAGTCGATTTCGGGCCGTTGACTTGTGCGATGCAACCGTCAACAACGTTCAACGATGGCGGGTTCGACTGTGTCCTCCCCGGACTGATTTCGGGTGAAGGTCTCGTCGCCGGCGTCCAAGACTTCGCGTCGGGTGGCCCCGATTCGGTGTTCACCCCTGCGGCGCTCGGAACGCAATATCCGGTGACGGTGGTCCCGAACCCGACGGGAACTGTCACGGCCGGGGACGCGGCATGGGTGTCTCGGGCGTTGTTCGGGCGGTCTGCCCGAACTCCGATGGTTGGTGAAGTCGCCCAGTTCGAGTACCAGTTCCCGTATGACACGGCGATTGTGCGGGCGTTGGTCGCGCATCCTTCCGCGGCTCGTACCACGGACGGGAATGGGACGGCCGTAGCGTTGACGGGCCCGACCGCTTCCCAGAAGTTGTATGCCGCTTTGCATGTCACCGCCTATTCGGGTTTGACGGACGTCGTGTTCAAAATCCAGTCGGACGATTCGTCTGGTATGGCAAGCGCGACGGACCGGATCACGTTCACGACAGTGTCGGGAACAACTCACCAGTTCGCGTCGGTTGCTGGCAGCTTCTCCTCCGAAACGCATCACCGGATCACTTGGGATGTCACCGGATCGGGGTCTGTGACCTTCGTAGCCGCGTTCGGAGTGATCTAAGCCCCGTCTGTACCACCTAACCCATCAGAGCCGCCTCCGGGCGGCTTCCTTGCGTTGAAGGAGCCTCCGTGGCCTCGCTCGTTTACACCAACGTCATGGCCGTTTACGGCACGATTTTCGCTGCGACTGCTCCGGGGCCGGGTAACCCGACCGTCGCGGGGACGATCACTGCCGCGTCGTTGACCGATTTTTCGGATCATGTCCGGTCTTTGACCGTCAACGACACTGTCGCAATGCAGGACTTCACCACGTTCGGTGATGGTGGGTTCACTACCCAGAAGCCTGGTTTGATCGGTGCTGATATCCAAGTCGAGCTCAACCAGGATTTTGCTGCGGCTTCGGTCGACGCGACTTTCGGGGCGGCGTTCACGAACAAGACGCTCGGCTACTGGGATTTCAAGCCGACGAACTCGGCTCGGGGTGCAACGAACCCGTCGTACGTGTACGCGGCGTATGTGGCGTCCTACCCGGTGATCGGTCAGACGGTCGGTGATCGTGCTGCGGTGACTGTGTCCCTCGCGGTGACTGGCACGTACGCGCGGCTCACGGCGTAGTGGCCGACAAAGTCGCGTTTGTTGGGTTGCGCGAGTTTCAACGGGCGCTACGCCAGATCGACCCGGACCTCCGTAAAGAGTTACGGGAAGTGCAGAAAGAAGCCGCGCAGATCGTCGCGGTGACGGCCGCCGCTCGTGCTCCACGTCGTACTGGTCGTCTCGCAGGGTCGATTAGGGCGACAGCAACACAGAAGGCCGGTTCGGTGCGTGCTGGTGGGGCTCGGCTGCCGTATGCGGGTCCAATCCATTTCGGTTGGCGTGCCCGGAACATCCGTCCGCAACCATTCATTTACGACGCGCTCGACGCCCGGCGTGAGCAGGTGGTCCGCAAGTTTGAGTCCGGTATCGAAAGTTTGTTCCGCAAAGCGGGACTGAAGTAGGGGGGGCAAGTGGCGAAGGCGAAGATTCAGATTCGGTTCCTTGACGGGACCGAAGTGGCGTTCAGCCCACGGGTACCACTCGACGTGATCCGTTTCGAGCGGGCCGAGGGGCGAGCGTTGCGGGAGACAACCGAAGATGTGTTCCGTCTCGCGTGGCTCGCATTGCGGGAAGACGACACGCAGAGCTTCGACGACTGGTTGGCGTTGATCGACGACGCCGACGTAGAGCAGGTGGAAACCGTCCCTTTGGAGAACAGCCCGCCCACGCCTTGATCGCTGCTCTCGCGTGTGAGACGGGCATCGCACCGTCGGTGCTGCTCGCTGAAGAAGACCGGATGATCCAAGCGATGCAGGACTATCTGGTAGCGCGAGCTGAGGCGGTTAGGGAAGCTAGGGAGTCTTGATGGCCGGAAAGTCGACAATCCAGGTTGTCATTTCCGGTGACGCGTCTGGCGCTGTTCGAGCGTTCAAGGACGTCGATCAGGAATCGTCCCGCATGGATCGCGTCGGTTCACGCATTGCGGACGTCGGGTCGAAGATGCGTGACATCGGCAAGAATATGACGCTGTTTGCCACGGTTCCGATCGTTGGTGCCGGCGTTGCGGCAGTCAAGTTCGCGTCGGACTTGACTGAGTCGATGAGCAAGGTCGACGTCGTCTTCGGGGAGAGCGCCCGCGAGATACAGGAATGGGCGAGGTCTGCCGCCCGGGCGTTCGGCATGAGCCGTCAAGAAGCGTTGGAAGCTGCTGGAACCTTCGGCAACTTCCTGATAGCGATGGGGAACGGCGTCGAAGAGTCGAAAGACATGAGCAAGGCTCTGATCGGGCTCGCCGCCGACCTCGCGTCGTTCAACAACGTGAACCCTGAAGAAGTGCTGCTCGCTCTTCGGGCTGGGCTGGCTGGCGAAGCAGAACCGCTCCGCAGGTTCGGTGTGAACCTCTCCGTGGCGCGACTCGAAGCAATCGGCGCGTCGGTCGGGATCAAGAAACTCGGCAAGGACATGACGGGTGCTGAGAAGTCCACGCTCGCCTACATGGCGATCATGGAAGACACGGCCCTCGCGCAAGGCGACTTCGCTCGGACCGCCGGAGGTCTTGCAAACCAGCAACGCATTCTCATGGCCCGGTTCAAGGACACCGCTGCGACACTCGGACAGCAGCTTCTTCCCATTGCGTTGAAGCTCGTGGAGTTCGTACAACGCCTGATCGACAAGTTTCAGGGTTTGTCACCCGAGATGCAGAAAGTCATCCTCATCGCTGGGGGGCTTATCGCTGCGATAGGCCCCGTCACGACGATTATCGGTTTGTTGTTGTCACCGGTAGGTTTGGTGGTCCTTGCCTTGGCTGCACTCGCGGCGGGCTTCTACCTCCTGTATCAGCGGTCGGAGACGTTCCGCGAGGCGATCGACGCGCTTGTCTCCGCGTTCAAGGACGGCGGATTCTCTGCCCTCCTCGATGAAGCCGTGGTCCAGTTGCAGAAGCTCGCCGCTGCGTTCTGGGAGTGGATCAAGGACATGACACCGAAGGCGCTCGCCCAACTTGGTGTGTGGGCGTTGGCGCTCGGAAACTGGATTCTCACTACCGCTATTCCGGCGGCGGTCGGGTGGCTCGCAGCCCTAGCGTTGAAGTTTGTCGAGTGGGTAGCAACCGATGTGCTCCCGAAGTTGCCGGGCGAATTGTCGAAAATCGCCGCAGCGATAGCAAAATGGCTGGACGAGGACGGCTACCCGAAGGCAGTAGAGATCGGCCGGCAACTCGGCAAAGCCCTTCTTGAAGGCATGATCGACACGGCGCAGAAGATTCCCGGTTGGATTGCGGGCCTCCCCGACATGATCATCGACGCGTTGGGCAACTGGTACTACATCTTGTGGGAGGCCGGGTGGGACATGGCCCGCGGTCTCGCTGATGGCTTCACGGCGAAGTTGGAAAGCCTGGGCGGCCTCGCCGGGAAGATCCTCAACCCGGCACAGATCGGTCTCGATTTTCTGCTCGGCACTGAGAAGCGCGCGTCTGGCGGGCCGGTGTCGGCGTTCCAGCCGTACATCGTCGGTGAACGCGGCCCGGAACTGTTCGTGCCTGGTGCGTCGGGGCAGATCGTCCCGAACCATGCGATGGGCGGTGGTGTGGTCGTGAACTTGAACTTCAACGGCCAAACCGACGGGCAGTCCGTGATGTCGGCTGTGAACTCGCGTGAGTTCCGCGCTGCGATGAAGAGCGCCTGAGTTGAGTTTCAACCCGTCTACCCCGTCGACGCTCGGCCCCGAATGGCTTGTCACCGGCGACGAGACAACCACTCTCTCGTCGTCAGGGCAGGGGATCGGCTGGGCGTTCACGATGCCCGCTACGGAAACGATCGACACCCTCTCCGTCTATGTGTCGGACCTCGCGTCGTTCGGCATCAAGTGTGAAGTGGAAGTGATGCCACTCGCAACCGCCGAAACCGCGACTCTCACCCCCGTCTACGCGCTCCCGAACGAAGATGTTGTCGAAACGACGTTGGCGTACACGTCCGGGACAGACGTCCACCCCCTCCTCGATGAGGCGCTCGGCACCCCGGACGACACGAACTACATCTCCGCGAATGCGAGCACCGCCGAATATGCGGGACGGGTTGGCACCTCCGCGCTGGTCGCCCAACGCATCTTCAACGTCGAACTCATCCTCCGCATGTACCGGCCCGCTGCCGGGCAGGTGCAATACAAGCCGTACCTGAGTTTGAGTGGCGTGAAGTATTACGGGCCTACACAAACCCTTTCGGGTGGTGCGGGGTGGGTCACCGCGAATGTGGGGTCGTGGCCGACGAACCCGTCGACGTTACGGCCGTGGACTGTCGCTGAAGCGGTCCTGTTCGACACTACCGACGAGTGGGGTGTCGAAATCACCGTCGCGGGTGGCGCCGCGAACAGTGATGCTCGCGTCTCGATGGCCAATCTGGTGTTCGCCACCGCGACAGAAAACCGGGTGTTGCTCGGCTCAACGAACCTTGTCGCTACCGGCTGGGCGACGATTGATCTGTCCACCCCCGGCGGGGTTGCGAGCGCGTCGATGACGTCCGGTACCGATTACCTCGTCGTGCTCCGCAAGATCAGCACGTCCGGGTCGGTGACTGTCCGTGCCCTCGACTCGGGGGTCGCATGCCCGCATGCGGGGTTCCGGTCGTACCGTCCGTCGTTCCTCAACGCTTCCGGCTGGATTGTGACGGGTGGGCTCGGGTCGTCTCGTACGGCGGTGCCACCGTTGCTGCTCACCACGACCGCACCGGCAACGTCTACCGCATCACAGCCGTACGTGACGCGCACCGTGGCGACGGTCCATTCGAGTTCGACTGTCGAGCAGGAAATCACGTTCCCTGGAACGTTGACATACGGGTTTTTGCAACTGGTAGCCGCGGCTGAAGCTGCGACGGTGGCAGCGAACCTGACCGTCAAGTTGAAACGCCGGTCGGATGGTGTGCAAATCGGGTCGACAATCACGTTCGCGAGCGCCGACCTGACTGGCACGAAAACTGCACCGCGGCTGCTCACCCGGGCGATGGACACTCCCACGGCCGTGACTGCCGCCCAGCATTACTTGGAGTTCACGTCCACGGCCGCTACCGGTGGCGGATGGGTGCTGTACGCCCTCGACACTAAAGGGTCGGGTAACACTGCCAACTTTGGTGGGACGACAGACCGGGCAACAATCGCGACGGTCGAATCATCCGATCAGGACATCGTCACAACGTTGGGGACTGTTCCGTCCGCCCCGGCCGGGTTCACAGCGGTGGTCGTATGACCGCACAGCATGTGTTGTTGTCATGGACGGGAACCAGTCTCGGTGGGGTGTTCGCCAAGTATGTGATCGCCCGTTCCGATGATGGTGGCACCACCTACAACACCATCGCGGAAGTCACCACTGAGAATGTCCAGTCGGTTGAGGATCACGAATCGCGGCGTGGGCATACCGCCCATTTCAGGATGCGAGTCCAACGCACTGACGGGGCTGTGTCCCTCTGGACTGACGTCAAGCAGGCCACTCTCGCGTCGTCGTCGTCGGCGGTGTTCACGTCGAACGAAGCACCCGACGAAGCAGTGACGTACGAAGTCGCGAACGTCGACCTTCTCGGGGCAAGCCTCCCTGAGTATCGGCAGGTGTTCGACCTTCACTCACGCGACATGGCTGTCGTCCTTCGAGGGTCGGAGAACCGGGGTCGGCGTGTCGAGTTCGACGTGTACGTCGCTCGTGGCGACGCGGTCGATGACGGCTTCGACGAGTTCGATGCCCTTCTCGCAATCAGCCGCGAGTTCCTGTCGTACAAGTGTGTGCATCTCCGCAACGACCGTCTATTCGGTGATGTGAGCGTTACGCAGATCGGGTATCACCCGGTGACGGGCGTGTACCGGGCTCACGTCGAAGTGGTCGAAACGACGCGGACGCCGAGCGTGTTCGACGCGGCGGCATGAGTCGCAACCTGCTTGCCGAACTGGTGTTACCAGTCGATGAGCAACCCGAGGTGCGTGCCCGCCGTCCGGTCGATCAGCGGCACACCGTCCCGTCGGATGCGGTCCTCGCCCAGATTTATACGGACGTCGCTGACGAGTACCGCTCGGCCGCGTTGACTGCCGTACCGGGTCGTGGCCCCCGCCTCGCTGACGTAGCAACCGCATACGAACAAGCTGCCGCGTTCCGTAAAGGGCTGGGTGGGCAGGTGGGTACGAACCCGCCGCCGGTGGCGCCTACGCCGTCTGGCGAAACGATCTTCGACAACTTCAACCGGGCGGACGTCTAAACGATGGGAACCCTCATGTTCGGTTCGACGCGCCCATGAGCAGCGACCTTGGCGCCACCCCTTCAGGGGCTCGGACGTGGGATGACCTCGCCGGCGTGTGGGGCATCGCGACGAACAAGCTCGAACTCGAAACGGCCGGGTCGGGTGCCGACGAGTACGACAACATGACTGTCGTCGAGGCACGTGTCCTCAACCCGGACAGCCCCCAACTTGACGGGGACGTCGACGTGCAAATCACGTTGAGCACTGTGAAGTACGGCGGCGGTTTGGTGTGGCGTGTCGTCGACAAGTTGAACTGCTGGAAGTTCTTCGCGGACACCGCGCTCGGCAAATATTTTGTGGTCCGCCGTCAAGCTGGTGTGAACGTCGCCGGGTCGTGGCGGACCGTCGCGGTTATCCCCGCCGACGGGGACAAGGTTCGTGTCGTAGCGAAAGGCACAACGTTCGAGTTCTATGTGAATGGGGTGCTCCGCCAGTTTCAGGAGGGTGGCGGCTCGATCAACGATGCGACGTTCCGCACGGCGCAACGTGTCGGGGTGCTCGCCGGACCCGATGTCGCCGCCCGGTGGGATGACTTCTCCTGCGGGCTGGAACCGGCGCTGTCGACTGCTCCGCCACCGGCGGGGACAGTACCGGCAGCACCGACGAACCTGACTGCTACGGCTGGTACCGGTCAGGTCACGTTGACGTGGGTCGCGCCGACTGTCGTGGGGAGTTCGCCACTCACCGGGTATTCGTTGTTGCGGTACTCGTCGGGTGGGACGCTGCTTGCCACTACGGCGCTCGGGTTGACGACGTCGACGACGGTGACCGGTTTGACGAACGGCACCTCCTACTACTGGACGGTCCAAGCACGCAACGCGGTCGGTTTGTCGGCAGCGTCTGGCGTGTCTCCGACCGTCACGCCGCAGGCGACGCTCACGTACCGGGCGAGATGGTTCAACAACACGACTCTTACCGGTACCGCTGTCCTCGATGAGCAGCTCGCTACGTTCCCGTCGTTCAACACGGCGTCTACCCCCAGGGCGGGTGTCCTTTCTGACGGGTTCTCGTTGGAAGTCACTTGGAATCAGGTGATCACCGCCGGGGATTGGCGGATGACTGTCACTGCTGACGATGGGGTGCGCGTCTACCGGGACGCGGTCCTCGAAATCAATCAGTGGCAGCAGCAAGCCTCGACGACGTTCACTGACGATTGGACGCAGGCGGTCGAAGCGACCGTCGCGTTCAAGGTCGAGTATTTCGAGCAGTCCGGGTCGGCGGTCCTCGCGTTCGCGTCGGCGCCACTCCCCGCGGTGAGTCCTGGCGCCCGCGACTTGTTCTTGTGGCCGTTCCACACGTACAGCCCGTGGAACTATCCCGTCACGGACGGTATCCAAGGTGGCGTGTGGGACTACCCGTCGATCGGGGTGAACTGCAACCCCGACCGGTGGACCCACTCCGCGTGGGAAGGGACCGGCGCCGACGACACGTACGCGGTGACGATCGAAAACAACCACACGGGGATCAGTCCGCATCCCATCTCGATCAAAGTCCCGTCGGGGATCACGCCCCAGTCAGGGAACGACAAGCACGTCACGTTGTTCACCACGGATAACGAGACGTTGTATTCCCTGTACGGGTGGGGTGCCGACGCGGTCGGCCAAACCCAAGGTGGCATCGACATCAACGATGTGGCGAACACGATCAGCGCCGACCTCGGATATCAGCACAACGCCCGCGGCTACGCGATCGGCTGGTGCGAAGACGGCCCCCGTGCTGCTGACGGTCCTGCGTGTGCCGGTCTGATCCGATTGCATGAGATCACCGCCGCCGTCGCCGCCGCAACAGAAGTGGCGTTGGCCGCCGCGATCCCCCATGCGATCTCGGTGATGCTCACCTTCAACTATCTGCGGTCTGGGTGGGTGTGGCCCGCCGGTTCAGAAGACGGTTTCGCGACCGACCCGAACCATCCGTTGCGCTACACGGGGAACATCCCGATCGGGACGTTTCTGTACCTCCCGTCCACGTACAACCCTGCGACGGCAGGTATCACATCGAACCTCGGGAAAGCTGTCGCATACGCGATTCGTAACTACGGGGCGTTCGTAACCGACCAGTCGGGTGGTGGTCTCACCATCCAGTTGGAGCAGTTCCCCAACAATGATGCCACGGGCCTCACATATCGGGATCAGGTCATCCAGTCGATGACCCAGTTTCGTGGGTCGTTACGACGAGGGACGAACAACGGTCCGAACGGCTCCCCGATTTGTGCCCCAGATCAACGTCAGAAGGGTGGCGGCAACCCGATCGCACCGTTGGCTCCGGCCGTCTAGATGGCTGTTACGGGTTCGATTGTCGCTGAGGAAGACGAAGGCTTCGAGACGGGGGCGAGTCCTCGGGCGTGGACTGACGGGGCGAACAACACTGTCGCGGATTCGTCGGCATGGTCGTACGAAGGTACGAAGTCGATGCTGATAGCGGTGACGTCATCGTCGGTGCTCACTTACCGAGGGTCGGGTGCGATCTTCGGGGTGTCGCCCTCGACGTCGTACACGCTTGGTACGTACTGCCGTGCCCGTGACAACGGCCGGGCGGTGAAGGTCGGAGTGAACCAGTTCACGGCCGGTTACGTGCAGGTGGGGGGCACCACAGCCGGTGGTGCGGGGACGTCTGGGAGTACGGCGTCGGTCACAACATCGGCTGACACGGCCGTGTATCTGACACTGACGACTTCTGCGACGACCACGATCCTTGCCCTGTTCCCGGTGTGGATCGAATCTGGGCAGGCTGTCGCGAGTGACGGCTTCTATTTCGACTCGGTGTGGTGTCGCACCGATTCGGGTGTGTATGTGAAAGCCGCGACGTCTACGCGGATTGATCGGTCCGTTCCCCGTGGCGTGTTGCGCGGCGTGATGCGAGGAGCTGCCTGAGATGGCCGAATCACGGAAGTACGGTGTCCAGGCCGACATTTACTTCCCGCTCATCGACGCCGGTACCCAAAACTTCGCGGTGTCTGGTGACTACACCCACGCGTCTGGGGATGTGAAGGTCTCCAAAGATGGTGGCGCAGCGGTGACGGCGTCGAACAGCCCGTCAGCGATCACGATGGGGAACGGTGCGATGTGGAAGTTGACTCTTACCGCGACGGAGATGCAAGCAGCTCTCGTTGTTGTGGTCGTGTCGGACGCGGCGACGAAAGCTGTCGAGGATCAGATGGTTGTGATCGAGACGTACGGCAACTCGTCTGCGCTTCACGAACTGGATTTGGATACGTCATGGTCGACGGTGGCGGACACGATCTGGGATGAGCCGGTGACGGAACCGACAGCGATGTTCGCGTGGGCTTCGTTCACTCCCCGGAAGCTGGTGCAACTGCTTGGGGCGTTGAGTCGGAACAAGGTGACGCAAACGTCTGGGACGATGACGGTCCGTAACGATGCCGACTCGGGAACGATTTACACCCGGGCAACAGCCGACGACGGCACGACCTTCACCTCGTCGGAGGCTTCGTGATGGTCGACATCGCTGACGATTTCGATCGTGCCGAAGGTGCCGTCCAAGTCGTGTCGACGTATCCCGACCGTGAACATCGTCTCCTGAAGAAGTGGGCGAAGGTGCGGGGCCAGTCGGTAGCCGCATATCAGAAAGACCAGGCTCACGCCATCTCGTATATTGAGGAGTGGGGATTCCAGAACCCGGGTGGTGAGTGGCCGGGGTTTGGTGCTCCCGAGGCGGGGATCGACTGGACCAAGTTTGAGGGGGATGCACTGTGAGACGCGTGGAGACCGTCCCGCCGGCGCGAGTCGTGTACGAGACGGACTTCTCGACCCTCGACGGGTGGCGGTGACCTGATGCCCACCCTGAAATACGTGAACGGGTTCGAGTCGCGGGTCATCACCGCAGACACGACTACGACAGCGAACCGTGTTTGCACCGCGGTGCAGGGCACCGGTGCGTCGATTGTGGTGGGACCGTTGCGGGCCGGTGTGCCTGGCGCACGGGCATTGCAGATCCTCGCGAACGCTGGCGGTGATACGAAGTTGCAGTTCGGTGTCGATCAGATGTCATCGGGCCGGAACATCGGGCGTATCTACTTCAAGGTCGACGCGTTCCCCGCCGTAGGGGCAGGCGACGACGACGCCATCGGGATATGGGGCACGTTCGCTGTCAACTTCCGCGGCGTGCTGTTCACGGTCAACAACGGCGGCGTGATGAAGTGCGTGTCGTACGACGACGCCGTCATCTCAAGCGTGACAGGCCCGACGCTCACGCTCGGGACGGTCTACCGCCTCGACTGGCACGTCAACATGACAGGCACGACCCACACCGCCAGTTGGCAGGTGGACGGGGTAGCGCAGACAGCGTTGTCGCAAGCGTCGCGCGTAGCGCAGACCGACGCTCAGTGCATCCTCGGGGCACAGATCTACGGTCCGCCGTTCGCGAACTACAAGTTCGATGATTTGGTGATGAGCGAGACCGCGGCGGACTATCCGATCGGTGAAGGTTTCGTCGAGATGATCGCGCCGGACGGGTTCGGCACCCACGCTACGGGCGCCTCGTTTCAAGATGCCGCGTCGGTCGCGATCACGGGTGGTGGTGGCCTCGACGCTTGGCTCGATGTCGACGAATGGCCTGGCGCTGTGGCGTCCGACGCGGACTACATCACGCAGGTCACAGCCAACGCCGCCCATTACGCTGAGATCACGTTGGGTGCCGTCGAGGCCGGGTTCGTCGTTCATGGCGCCGCGGTGTACGCCGCGATCCGCAACGCGAGCGCCGCCGCGAACAACCCGGAGCTTCGCGTCATCGACGAGGACGCCGTGTCAACGACGCTCTACTCGGGGGCCGTGACGTGGCCCGCGTCGCTCGTCTACCGGACGGTCGCGCTTCCGACCCCTGCCGGTGGGTGGGACGCCGCCGCGGTCGATGCGTTGAAGGTCCGGTTCGGCTACGCGTCGGACGTGACCCCGAACCCGTGGCTCGCGACGGTCGGTATTGAAGTCGCGTACGGCGCCGCCGCCGTCAGAGCACGCCGCCGCCTACACAGGCTAGGCCGATGAGAGGAACACGTCATGCCCGACGGAGTAGCTATAACCGCTGGTGCGGGTACCACGGTCCTGACGGATGACACGGGGGCGGGTGGTCACGCCCAGGTCGTGAAGTTGGCGATCTCAACGGACGCGTCGGGGACTCTGATCCCGGCTGACGCGACGAACGGTATCGACGTTGATGTGACGCGCCTGTCGGCGTTGGTGGCTGGGTCGGCCATTGTCGGCAAGGTTGGGATTGATCAGACCACACCCGGTACCACGAACGCGGTTGCCCTCACCGCGGGTACGGCCACGAACGAGATCGTCGGCGATGTTGCCGATGGTGCCGCCATCGCAGGTAACCCTGTGCGGATCGGAGTGAGGGCCGACTCGACCGTCCCGCCAGCGGTTGACGACGGCGATGTTGTTACACCGTGGGCGACACTCGACGGCGCCCTAGTCGTGCAACCATCTCTCGGGCTGGTCGATATTTCGGTCACCCCGACGATCGACACCGCCGTGTACGCGGACGGCGACCGTCTCGGGTCTGTGATGACGTTCACAAGCGCGGCGCTCGCGTCTGGTAGGGGCGGAACGATCGTTGGTGCCCGCCTCGTCGATGATGCCGGCTCCAACTTCGATATCGAGTTGTGGTTGTTCAAGGCGTCTCCCACACTTGTCGGCGCCGATAACGCTGCCTTCGATATCACCGACGCGAACTTGGCGACCGCCGCGTTTGTTGGAGTGATCGACTTCGCCGCTGCCAACACGAAAACGGTCGCGTCGTCAAGTCGTGTGTGTCAGGGGACGTGGCTGGGTGGTCCTGTCGTGTTGCCCTATGTGACGTCCGGGTCGACGTCATTGTTCGGGGTGCTAGAGGCGAGAGGCGCGTACGACGCGGTAGCGACCGACGACCTTGTGGTGACCATCACCGTCGTTCGCGACTGACCGGTGAGTCTCCTACTCCTCTTCGGGGGTGTCGCAGCTCCAGCCGAATCTGGTGACCGCCGCCGACGGCTCATCGCCACTTCCGCAGGTTTCATCGGCATCCTCCCCCTCCCCAACACAATCGCCGCGGAAGACCGCGCGATTCTCCACTGGCAGTTCCGGTACGGGGCACCCGCCCCCGCCGTCCCCGGCACACCATTCCGACCTGACACCACCGACACGATCCTCAACCTCCCCGCCCGTATCCCCGGGTTCGGCTGGTCAGTCAGGTTCGATGTCCTCGACCAGACACTCACGAAACGGTTCGAGCTGAACCCGATCATGTCTGGTGCGACGATCAACGCGAATACGAACGCGACGATCAAACGGACGTTGAACGGGTTGCAACTCACCCCCGGCGACGAAGCCCGCCTGAAGATTCTGTCGCATCGGGTCCGCCCGATGTTCGTCCTCAAAGACACCGGCGATGAATATCCGCTCGGCGTGTTCATCTGGTCGTCCGCCGACCGGCGTCGCACTTCCGAAGGCCTGTACCTGACCGGCTCGTTGGAAGATCAGACCCGCATCCTCGAACAGGGTCGACCCGCCGCGTATTCGTTGCCGTCCGGGTCGTCGGTCCGCACCGCGATTCTCGATGTCGCCGCGGAGTACGGCTTCTCTGACACGCGAGTGAATGTCGACACGACAGACAAGGTGACGTCAGGGCCTACCGCCTGGCCGGCGGGAACGACGGGCCGGACGATCATCAACGCTTTGTGTGCGATGGTCGGTTTCTACTCCGCGTACTTCGACAATGCGGGTGTGCTCCGCTGCCGGGAAGTGCCAACCCCTCTGTCAGCGGTGGACGCTGATCACACCTACTTGGAGGGGGCCGACTGCCGGATGGTCCGCAACAGTCTCCTCGAATCCGACGATCTGATTGATGCCCCATCCCGGTACCTGGTGATCAACACGACATCTACCGATGTTGAGATCGCCGGTTTCTACGACGTCCCAGACGACGCGCCACAGTCGGCGGTGAACCGTGGATTCGTGTTCACGAAAGTGATTGAGATGCAAGGCGCACAAGATTCGGTGGCGGCACAATCAGCGGCGCAAGCCGCAGCCGCGCAGGACATGAGCGCCTACTTGTGGGTCGAGTTTGTCGCCCCGATCGACCCGCGTCACGGTTTGCATGAGGTTGTGAACTACCTCGGGACGAACATGCGGGAACAGTCATGGCAGTTGAACCTGACGTCCGGCGAACATCTCCACAAGCTCCGTCTGATCAGCTCGTAGGGGGTGGTCGTGGATCGTGATGCGTTCACTGAATTGTTCGCGGAGACGGAACGGCGTGCCAGGCACACAACGCCCCGCCGATACAACGGTGAGGCGGTCACCGCCGCAGCGGTTGGTGTTGATCTCCAAGCCCGGGTGGATGGGCAGGGGATCGTGTTTGCTGTCAACCAGTCGGGCGCGTCGATCGCGGCGGGGGATCGGGTGGCGTGGGAATGGCAGCCACCGTCCGGCAGTGTGATCGTCGCGAAGTGGTAGGGGGTTGTGATGGGTGAACAGCCAGGTACCCGCACACTCCTCGACTACTTGCTTGCCACGTTCTACCCCGGCTCGTTCGACCTCGGCATCTTCAACCCGGCGTCGCGCAACGATGACGGCAGCCCTTCCCTCCACGCTCAGGGTGCGGCACTCGACCTGGGGGTGACAGTCGGTTCCCGCGACTTGCACGGCCCAGGCGAAAGCGCGTTCTGGTGGCTGTACGCACATCGTGTCGAACTTGACTTGATCGAGTTGCGGTGGGCGCCATCCGAACTGGAACGCGGACGGATTTGGACGTTACGACGTGCAAGTGAAGGCGTCCGCGACGATTCGGTGTTGGGAACTGACGCTCACCGTTCCCACATCCATTGTGGGCAAGGCCCCAAAGGGGCAGCAGGCCTGTCCGTCTGGTACCAGGAACCTGAGGAGGACGTGATGACCCCGGAACAGTGGAAGAAAATCGAGGAGTGGGGCCACAAAATCGACGTGGTTTACAACACCTTGTATGGGGTGCGGGCCTTCACGTCAGGTGACGAACGCGTCCACGATCACTCAACCGCGATCCAACGAACAAACGATCTTGTCGTGAAGATCGCCACCAAGTCGGGTATCCCGACGTAATGGAAACGGCAATCGCCATAACGTTCGCGGAGTTATGGCGTGGAGCCGTCACTTTCATTGTCGCGTTGGCGGCATTGACGGCCGCGCTCGGGGTTCTTGGCCGCCTACCACCGGTCCGATGGTTGAGCCGCCAGTTGTTCGGCGATCCGATCGCGACGTGGTTCCGTCGTGAAGTCGCCGAAGTAGTCGACGCTCGTGTCGGTACCCCGAACGGTAAAGGCAACGTCATCGAAATGCTCGACCGGACGCTCGTCGCGGTGGGGGGCATCAACTCGGATGTGCGGAACGTCCAAGCCGAAGTCGACGCGATTCGTGTCGAGCAAGACCAACACAGGTTGGATGACGAAGTTGCGTTCGCGGACATCCGCGCACGACTAGGCGAAGGAGCAAAGTGAATGGAAAACCTGAAGGCGTACGTGGCGTTGCTAGTGCTACTCGCCGCTGCTGCCGCCCCTACGGTGACTGACGGGACAGTCCAGTACGTCTTGCAGCTTGTTATCGTGCTCGGTGGTGCGTTCGCAGTATGGGCCGCTCCGAACAAGGCTGCTGCGTGAGTCAAGGTGTCGGCCTCGGTCTGCTGGTGACACCAACCTCATGAGGTTCTGGCGGTGGGTCGCGACATGGTGGCGCCGCCATCGAGGGTAGAACGGTCGGGCATCCCCCCGCCCGATCCCGACTGCTGCGCGTGCCCCTCGGCCTTCGGGTCGGGGGGCACCGTCGCGCGAGAACGTAGATGTCGCACCCGGGTGAGAGAATGGCCGTGTTGTGCCCCCGCACCGGTTGGCGCCGGCCGTCGCGCCTGGGGACCGATCTCAGCCGCGTTGAACGGCCGCGTTTCCGAACTCGTCCACCGACGCGATGCTGCGCTTCTCACCACCCGAAACGGCCAAGACGATCCACACGATGCCCCACAGCCCGCACGTCACCAACGTGAGGATCAAGTGGAGGACGTGGTTGACAGGCTTCCCGGTGACGACCACCGCCTGGTAGTCGGACTGCGACTCGACTCGGGCTCCTCGAGCAACTTGCGCCGAGATCGTGGCGGCGAGACGGGCTTTGCGTTCGTCGGACGTCTTCCGTTCCGTTTCCATTGGGGGCGGCGCCCAAGCCGGCGGTAGTGCCGCTGTTGGTGCTGCGTCTTCCGCTGGTCCGTCTTCGCCCACGATGTCGTCGTCAGCCATGGTGATCCCCCCTTGTCTCTGTGCCCTACCCCGAGCGGGGCGGGACGCTACTGGACTACGCGGCGTCTTGCTCTGGTGCCGGGTACTCCCGGCCGCCGACAGCCTTCCGGAGCTCCCCCATGTCAGCGTGATGGATGTAGAAGTCGGCGGTGGTCGACAGCCTGGAATGGCCGAGGAGCCGCTGCACGACCCGGAGGTCGCCGTGCATGCGGAGCACGTCGGTGGCTGCGGTATGGCGCCCTGCGTGCGCCGACACCCCGTCGTGGGGACCAGCTTTGATCCCCGCGTCGTAACACCAGCTTGAGAACAGCAATGTGATCGTCTTCGGGCTCATCGCCCCGAACGGGGAGACGTAGCTGCGGAAGATCGGCCCGGCCGTGGCGGGGTGTTCTTGGAGGTACGCGACGAGGGCGAGGCGTGCCGCGTCGGGGAGGGGGACGTCGCGTTCTTTGCGGCCTTTCCCGATGACGTGGAGTGTCTCGCTGGTCTGGTCCCAGTCGCCCATCTGGAGGCGGGACACCTCACCCACCCGGAGGCCGAGTTGGAAGATCAGTTGGACGATGGCGTACGCGCGCCGGTCGGGGAGTGCTCGGATTAGCGCAGCGATTTGTGGGACGTGAAGGTAACGGGCGCAGTGGCGTGGTGAGGCGGGCGGTTCGATCCCGAGGGTGATGTCCCGACGCGTGTGCCCGTGGACGGCAAGCCACCGGGCGAAGGTCCGGACGGTGGAGAACGCGCGGTATCGGGTGGCGTCGGCGAGGTGCTCGATGCTCATCATCCAGTCTTCGACAATGCGCGGGCCGAGCTTGTTGATGGGTCGGCGGCCGCAGTGTTCGGCGAACTGGTAGAGGGTGGATCGGTATGCCTTTGCTGATCCGTGGGTGATGCGGTGGAGTCGGACTTGGCCGCGCAGGTACGTCTCGATGTGATCGTGCAGGGTGTTCACAGGGCCCCCCGGCTGTGGTGGCTCCCCCCCGAGCGCCAGCCGCAGGTTGCCACGGGGAGTGGCCGTCGGCAAGGGGCGCATCAGGCGGCAAGGGGGAAACATGCAGTTGTGCTCATTGCCAGATCACGTACCCGATTCAGGACGTCCCGGTACTCGGCAACTGGGACGTCGCTGACCTTGGCGCCGACTTCGGTGACGAGCCACATCAGCACGGGAACGTCGATCCCCCGAGGCGTGGGTGGCCGCTTGAGGTAGTTGCTGATCGTCTGATCGGAGGGTGCGACGTCTCCCATCTCGGAGAGCATCTTGCGGTGGAGGTCGGTGGCTTTGCGGTTTCCGACGCGCTTGCGGAGCCAACGGCCGAGGACTTCCTGAGGGTCACGCTGAGTAGTCATACGGAGAGCATCCCAAGAACCTTGCCAAGAGTCAAGCCGGAGTGTTGGGATAGGTCCTTGACACTCCCAAGAACTTTGGTTAGAACATTGGCATGGCTCCCCGAGGGACTTACCCACTCGTAGATCGACTCCTCGACGGCACGCTCGCTGCCCGGCTCCGCACGCAGCGGGCAGAAGGCCTCTCGTACGACGAGATCGCTGCCCGCCTCCGAGACGACGGCGTCGTAGCTGTCTCGGGCGAGACAGTCCGCCAGTGGTGCCTCGCGCTGGAGCCCGAACAAGCCGCAGCTCAGTGAGCCGGATCGCCAAGATCCCGCCCGCGCAGATCGTCGTGCGTGATCGCCACCGCACAGACATGGGCGACGTGCAGAAGCTGGCCGACTCGATCCTCGCGGTCGGCCTCCTGCACCCGCTCGTGCTGGACGAGCGCCACCGTCTGATCGCCGGCGAACGTCGCCTCGCCGCTTGGCAGTTGCTCCACGGCCCGAACGAGCCCGTGCCGTCGCACATCGTCAAGACGGTCGACTCGGCTCGCCTGCTCCTGATCGCCGAGCGCGACGAGAACACCTGCCGCAAGGAGATGTCGCCCTCCGAGTACGTCGCTCTCGGCGCAGCGTTGGAGGCGATCGAGAAGCCGAAGGCCGAGGAGCGGATGAAGGCCGGAACCCCCCCGCAAGTTGCGGGAGGGTCGGCCGGCGAGGTCAACAAGATCGTCGCCCCCGCGGTCGGCGTCTCCCCGCGCACCTACGAGAAGGCAAAGGCCGTCGTAGCCGCGGCCGAGGACGAATCGCTGACCCCCGAAGTCCGAGAGGTCGCACGCGAGGCCGTCGCAGAGATGGATCGCAGCGGCAAGGTCGACGGCGCGTTCAAGAAGGTCGAAGCGGCCCGCAACGAAGCGTTCGACCGCAAGGTCGGTGAACTCACGGGCGGCTCGCCCGAGGTCGCGAAAGCCAACTGGAACGCGCACGCCTCGAAGGTTGCCGCGGCCATCGCGTCGTTCGTCAACGCAGACCCAGATCACTTCGCCTCGCATGCCGACGCCGCGCACGTCGAGAGCGTCGAGAGCGAGGTCGTCCGCATCGTGTCGTTCATGGAACGGGTCCGCGCCTCCCGGCGCCAACTCAAGGCGGTGCAGTGACTTCTACCCATCCAGTCATCATCGAAGAGGCCCGCGCGATCTACGAGTGCATGCCGCACGCGCACAAGACCTCGATGGGCGCAGCGCTGTACCAGCGACTGACGTCTGTCGGCGATCCGATCTTCGACCACTGGCTGGTGACGGCGCAGATCGCGGCGTGCGCGCGTCAATGCGACAGCGCCAAGCGAGAGGCGATGCCGGCCGTGACGCACGACGGGCGCCCGCTGAGCAGCGGCAGCGTGCTGACGACGCGGTACCGCACCCCGGACGGCCAGATCGTCCGGCAGTTGTCGTTCTGGCGTGAGTGCTCGCCGGCGGAATTCATCGAAGCGGCGAAGGCTGAGCAGAACATCATCGATGGCCGCGCCAAGGCTAACCGCGAGCGCCTCGAAATCGTCGGTCTGCTGAACCTGCGGCCGGAGTTGATGGCGGAGGCCACCGTCGTGGACGCCATCGAAGCCGCGGGCCTGGACCCGAACGACTACTTCCTCGATGACGAGGCGACGGCATGACCGGCGCGACCCGCGATGTCATCGCGCTGGACGACAGGCACATCGCGATCGCGTTGGCGTACCGCGGCCGAGGTGACGCTGCTGGGCTCATCACCGTGTTCGTGGGGGGGGACGACACCTACAGCAATTTCGACGTCCATTTGACGGTGGAGGTAGCTCACACGCTGCTCGCCTCTTTGGCCGTGGCGCTCGCCCCTCCGGTGCCGTCATGACCGGCGCGCGGAACAAGGGTCGCGCACTCCGCTACCAGATCGTCGATCACGACGGCACCCGCGTATTCCGTGGCGTCCTCGTCGCCGTCTTGTTCCTCGCTGTACCGATCTCGGTCGCGGTCGGGTTCGCTGTCGACCCGCTCGCCGGGATGGCTGTCAGTGCCGCCTGGTTTCTCATCTCGCTTGCCTGGTGGGCCGTCGCGGGGATCGACCAGTGACCGACATCACGCCGATGGACGAGGCACCGCTACTCGACCTCGAAGCGCAGCTCGTCGAAATCGGACGTGCTTTGCGGGTCGCTCTCGGGTGCCTGAACACGGTTCTCGGACGGGTGCAAGACGCGCTCGACGATCCGCACGACCCGCCCCTCACCGGTATCTGAAAAGAGATGCTGTGAACGATCGTCAGCTTGGTGTGTGTGCCGGGTTCGGGCTGCTCGCGTTGACTGCGTTGGTTGTCGCGTTGCTTGCCCCTGCCGCGGTTAGTTCGGGTGGCGTTCGATCAGCACCGCTGGACACGGCTGCTGTAAACGCGTCACCCAACATCTCAGAGGGCGTGGGACTGAGCGGCAATGCGTACCGCCCAGGGCCACCTACCGCGAGTGACGGCAGTCCTCCTGCGTCCTCTGAGGTTGTCCGTGGTGACGGTGTCGCTGACGTCATCACGGCCGGGGTGGGAGACGACGCGGGGGAGAACCCTGCCGTGTCGTCTCCCACCCCCACCATCGAACCCGACGAAGCTGGCCCCACCGAACGGATCGTCGCCGCAGCATGGTCCGAAGTTGGGCGGGACTACAGCACAGACCGGTTCTGGTGTGCCATCCAAGTAGCCCGCATCCTCACCATCGCCGGTGTCCCGTGGCCCGGCGAAACGTCCCCCGCCCGCCTCCACCGCAACTCACCACTACTTCAGTCGGCACCACACGTCGGATGGCTGGTCTTCATCGACCTGAGCTCGGGGACGCAACCAGGCGCGTTGGTCACTCATGTTGGTGTTGTCGTCTCTGTCGAGGCGGGCGGGTTCGGGTTCACCAGCATCGAGGGGAACGCCGACCCGGACCGCCGGCGAGTGACCGTCCACCAGCGTGACATGCGCGACAAGGACGTAGTGGCGTTCGGAGCGGTCTCATGACTGAGCGGTGTTGCAAGATTTTTCAGCTCTCCACCGCGACGTTTGTCTGTTACCTACGGCTCGACCATCGCGGTGCGTGCCAGTACGTCACCGGCGACGGTACCTCCACGATCGACTGGTGGCCTCTTCCCGACAAGGACGAGCGATGACCGTCCCCGAACTCCCCGAAGAAGCCATCGAAGCGGGAGCACGGGCGCTGTACGTCAGCGACTGGCCGAATCGGTTCGGTTGGGAACACGTCCTCGAGCTCGAACCCGGCCTGGCTCGCCTTTACCGACTCGGTTCCCGTGCCGTGTTGGAAGCAGTGCTCGAACAGGTTGGGAAGGCGTACCCGGCAGCAGAGGGCAGTCAGGTGGCACGCCCCGACCATTTCCCGTGGTCTTTGTCGGTCGTCCGTTTCCTCAGCGTCCCGCCGTGGGTTCCCGTGTACCGCCTGCGGACGTCCGATGAGTGACGGCCCGCGTTGGCCCCTCTCCCGTGAGGAGTATTACGAAACGGAAGCCGACTGGATCGCACGACGCGACGAAGACGGTTGGGCAGACGACCTCGACCCCGCCGAAGAAGTCTTCAACGGACCGCCACGCGTGATCCAGTGCGTCCTGTGTGGCGAGATGCCCGGCCAGTTCGGTCGTTGCGGCTGCGACCGTGAACAAGACATCAAGGGAGAGCGGTACTGATGGCGACGATGCGCGGTTTCTGGCTCTTCGTTCTTTCGTGGCTCGCCTTCGTGGGCGTGTCGACGTGGTTGATCCTTGCCGGTGGATACGCGTTCGTTGCTGTGGCTTCTGCGGCCTTAGGAGTCCTCATCGGGGCGAGGGCACGGGTTGGCCGATGACCACGATCTACGAACTCCTCGAATTGGAACGGCACGGCCCGCCATGTTCCACCTTGTTCTTCCCGTACAAGCGTAAGGACGGCACCACCAGGAACGTGATGTGTGTCGTCCCCAACGTCGATGTCGAGTCGATCCCGTTACCCACCTTCTTCGCTCAGCAGTGGATACCGAAACTCAAGGAGCCAGCATGAGTAACGAAGCTCTCGACTATCTGATGTCGGCGGGTGTCCCGTCCGCGAAGTTCCCCACGATCGGTAGCAAGTGCGAGGGGACGATCCGGTCGTACGAGAAGACCCAGCAACGCGACCTCGATGGGAACCCGAAGACGTGGGAGAACGGCGACCCAATGTGGCAGATCGTGTTCACGATCGACACCGGGGAGATCGACGCTGATGTAGAGGGCGATGACGGCACCCGCAAGGTGTACGCCAAAGCGCAGATGCTCGGCGCTATCCGTGAAGCGGTCCGCAAGTCGGGACACAGGGGCGACCTGGTAGGCGGGTTCCTCGGCGTCAAGTACGCCGCGGATGGTGAGGTGACGAAACGGGGGTTCAACGCCCCGAAGGTGTACGCCGCGAAGTTTGAGCCGCCGGCACAGACTGACGAGCTCGGCGCCGACGAGTACGACGACAACGGCGAACCGTTCTGATGTTGTCGGAACGGACGATCGGCGCGTTCCCGGCGATGGCCGTGCAGGTCACCAGAGTGAACATCGAACTGGCCCGCCTTGGCGGCGTCATCCCCGTCTCTGTGGAGGAAGCCGGCCTGATGGAAGCGGCGTGCGATCCGGCCTCTTGTTCAAGGGCAGTGGTGGGCCGCCTCCTTCGCTTACTCGTCACCGCTGCATCACCCACCGTGTGCGACGCGTATGACGACGGCGACCCGTTCTGATGACGGCTCGTTACACGGTGCGTATCGACCGTGAAGACGTCAGGTGGAACCGTCCCCGCTACTGGGTGGCGGTGTGGCGTCCCGGTCACGCAGACCGTCCGTATCCGCAAGTTGGTGCGCCGGCGTTCACGCGGTGGGGTGCTTGCCGGTGGGCTCGCCGGTGGGTGGCTCAGGATCGGAAGTCGGTCGGCTTCTGGGAGATGCACGTCTGATGCCTGTCACCGCTGCGAAGGGTGCGAAAAAGAAAGCTGATGACCTCGCCCGTCAGATCGTCCGGGCCCGCGGTGTGTGCGAACGGTGTGGCGTGACGGACGGCTTGATGTGGTGTCACATCATCCGCCGGACGTATGCGTGGACCCGCACCGACACGGAGAACGCGTGGTGTTTGTGTGGGACGTGCCACTACGAAGTCGACCACTTCGCTGACTCGTTCATGCAGCTCGTCGACCAGACGATCGGCGTTCGCGTATACGGGGCTCTGCGCTCCATCGCGTCGACTGGTGTGGGTCGGAAGTTCGATTGGGATGCCGAAGTCGTCCGCTTGAAGGCCGTCTGGGCCGCAATGCAGGAGGCCACATGAGCCGGGATCAACTGTTTGGGGATGAGTGGGACGTCCCGGTACGTGTCCACCGTGCCGACCCCACACCCCGAGGCCGGGCACGAAAGTCCGATCCGATCACTTCGGTGCTCGCCGCCTCACGCATCTCGGGCAGCTCCGAAGAACTGGTCCTCGCGACGTTGCGGGCGTACGGGCCGCTCACCGCGGATGAGATCGCGGCGCATCTGCCGGCGCAGCATCCCCCGACGTTGGTGAGTGCGACGTCTCGTCTGTTGAAGCGTGGGGTGGTTGCGCCTGCCGGTGGGATGCGGATGTCGCGACGTGGGGTGTGGCAGAGCGTCTGGCAGGCCGCGTGACTCTTGTCCCGTTCAAGTGTCCGGGGTGCGGTCATGTCCTCCCCGGTGCGCCTTCCACCGCGACGGTGACATGCATCGCGGTGAACCGTCACCCGACCCGCAAACCCTTACTGATGGTGAAGGAGACGTCGTGAACTACTCGTTTACCGAAGACCAATGGGGCAAAGGCCGCACGTTCGACGCGGGCCGTGCCTGCCTGCTCGGCCACCTGTACCTTTCCGGCCGTCGCGGCGTCTTCTCCGGTCACTTGTACCGGTCGGTCAGCGCATTGTTCCCCGAACGGACCGGTGCTCTCGGGGTGGTGGCCGGGTTCAACGATCATCCGGATACGACGTTTGAGGATGTGCAGCTCGTCTGGAAACACGCCGTCCACGCGTTGGAGGAAGCGTGGTGAACATCACGGTTTCCGTGGTCGCAGATTTCGACCTGTCTGTGCATGACATCTGGCCTGACGGGGACGCGCCGGAAGTCGTCACCGCTGAAGTCGTCGCCCAGAGGATGGAAGCCGATGGCACAAAAAGCCGCGTGCTCGCCGACTGGGGCCTATTCCCGGCGCTCGACGTGACCGTGCACGTCAACACCCTGAACCCTGCCTGGAAGCAGGCCGAGACACTGATTGGCGACCCGCCGCCACGCGTGTTGTCTTCCCGTGCCAACCCGTGGTGTGCGCGTGCCCGGGAAGACCTGCGGTCACTGTCCCATCCCTCACTGATCGACGCCGAGTGAAGCCCCGTCTGCTCGACCTGTTCTGCGGTGCCGGTGGTGCCGCTGTCGGTTATCACCGCGCAGGGTTCGATGTGACCGGGGTGGATATCAACCCGCAACCCCGGTACCCGTTCGAGTTCCACCAAGCAGACGCGATGACATTCCCGCTCGATGGGTTCGACGCTATCCACGCGTCGCCGCCATGTCAGCACTACGCGGCGGTGACAGCGTGGCGAGGCAATCAAGCCGACCATCCCGATCTGCTCCCCACGATGCTCGAACGCTTGGCCGGGGTTGACGTGCCGTGGGTGGTCGAGAACGTGCCGGGAGCCCCGATGGTTCCAAATCTGATCTTGTGTGGGTCGCATTTCGGGTTGCGTGTTCGCCGCCACCGATGGTTTGTTACGTCGCCTCCCCTGTTTTCGTTGATGCCGTCGTGTTGCCATAAGGGTTTGTTGCCGTTTATGCACAAGGGTGAGCGCGCGTATGCCGACGCGATGGATTGCGAGTGGATGTCTGGCGTAGAGGCGCGCGAAGCCATCCCGCCGGCGTACACGGAGTTCATCGGCGCTCAGTTACTCGCGTCAGTGAAGACCGCAGCATGACGCCGCGGTGGTTGGTTGTCCCGTACTGCACCGTCGTGTTGATCGTCGCACTCGCGTCGCACATGTTCCGTGGCGATGAGCACAAGGAGGCGCAACGGATGGAAGAAACCGATCCGCCTCCCCATGCCTTGCACGGTGAGCGTGCATCCCAGGAAGCCGAAGTGCTGTTCATCTCGATAGCGAAAGAAGACCATTCAGTGAGCGTCTATCTACAGGCTGAACATGACGAGGGAGTGCGGGCCGCCCAGGCGGTCGCTGACTTCTTCGCAGCCGCCCACGCCCAAGTCGCCAGATGGTCTGCCTTAGCTCGCTGCGAGACGGCCGGGAATTGGCAGATGCGTGGCTCCACCTACTCGGGTGGCCTTGGCTTCTTCAATGGGACGTGGGATGCGTTCGGTGGACGCGAGTTCGCCTCGAATGCTGGCCTCGCGTCACCGTGGGCACAGACCGAGATAGCGAAGCGTGTCCGTGATCAGGTGGGGCTCCACAACCGGCCGTGGGCTAGTTGCACCATCTACGCCCCGGTGACCGGATGACCGTCTCCCGCGACCTGATCGACCGGTACGTCGAGTGGTACACGGCTGGTGTCCTCAACCCCGTGACGTGCGCCGAATGCGGGACGGTCCTAACGGCCGGTCGGGTACGAGGCGCCCATCACGTCGGCGATTTCTGCTCGAAGCGATGCGCGGCCGTCCACATCGACGAAGAAGTCCTCGCTCGGCTGATCGAACGTCAAATCGCCTTCAGCGAACAGGTCATCGCCACCTATCAGGCGCGTATCGCTCAATGCCGGGCCGACCTCGGGCGCGCCGACCTCAGGCTTCCATTGACGGAAGGTGCCGCATGACCTGGCAGGTACACGCCAAGTGTGCGGGTGAACCGATCGCCGTGTTTTACAGCGACGGTTACCGCACCACCGCCCGAACGATGTGTGCGGCCTGCCCTGTGAACGTCGAATGTCTCGAACATGCGATGACAGTGAGGGAACCGGCCGGCGTGTGGGGCGGTTTGGACGAGATTGAACGTGACAGGTTGCGTCGGAAACGTCGGAGGGTCGCATGAACACGAATGGGGAGAAGCCGTTGAGCATTTCATACGTCGAGATCGTCAACTTCGAGAGCGGCGAAGTTGTCAAACGGATGGGACCGATGTCGGCCTCTAGGGCTGACCGAGTGGAGATGGGCGCCTACATCAATCTGAACATGGACAGCTATTACGTCCGCATCGTGGAGGGATGTCCCGAGGAGCGGCACGATGGGTGATCCGAGCAGCAAGCGCGTGGACGTCGCACAAGCCGGCACCGTCACGTCTGCCCCTTTTTTGAGCGCGTCGAGGGGGCTGGAAGTAGCGGAGGGGAAGCTGCGTATCGTCGAGGAAGAAGTCCTCATCGAGCAGAAAGCACGACTGGCAGCGGAGGCCGAGAACGTCCGTCTCCGAGAAGCCCTCACCGAACTCTGTGACACGTTGAACGGCTCCCGAGCGGACACGACTGGTTACGGCTGGTTACGGCTGGGAGCGGCGACGGATGCGGCCTGCTCCGTGTTGGCCGCGAGCGCGAGAAGCGCCGCTGCCAAGGCTGACGCCGCTTGGGCCGCCGCTGCGACGCCATTCGTTCCACCGCTATCCCCAGCGGAGCCGAAGCTGTGAGCGCATGATCGGCTACTCGTTCAAGGTCGATTGTCTCGAATGTGGGGGGGAACTCACCCCCGTCCAAAACCCGGCCCCAACGGTAGGGACGTTCGCTGTCGCGGTCGCGGAATGCCTGAAGTGTGGTGCTGAGTGGGAGTTGCAAGTCCTTCTGCGTCCCTCCGGCCACAAACCGGTAGAGGGGCACGGGACAGACGCCAGCTACCAGGCTGGGTGTAGTTGTGCGGCGTGTAAACGGGCGGCACGGGAACGCCGGCAGAGTTACCGGCCACCGCCGTCGACGTTGCGTCACGGTCGAGCAGAGATGGCCGCGAAATGTTCGTGCCCGGTGTGCAAGAAATTTCGTGCGTCTCTCCTGGTAGATGTCACCGATGTCGGCAAGGTGTGTGTATGAGCCGAATCCGTACCGTCAAACCCGAATATTGGGAACACCCGAAGGTGGCGAAAGTGTCCCGCGATGCCCGCCTGTTCTTCCTCGGGCTCCTCACCGAATGCGATGACGAAGGCAAGCTTCGCTACAACGCCAAACGGCTTGCCGGTGTCCTGTTCGGTTCCGACGATGACGTTGACGGGACTGTCATCGACGCGTGGGCAGCGGAGCTCGAACGTGCCGACCTCGCGTACCGGTACACGGTGGGTGACGCGTCGCTACTCGTCGTCCCCGGTTTCACCGAACATCAGAGGGTTTCGCATCCGTCCCCGTCGCGACTCCCGAACCCTTCGGAGCCATTCCACCCCCTTACCGTGGTCCTCCCGAAATCCTCCGGAGAGGCTCCCGATTCTCTCTGCCCTGAAGGGGAAGGGGAATGGAAGGGAATGGAGGGGGAGGCGCCAGCTTCGCCGGTCGCCGCACCCGCGCTAGGACCGCACGACAAACGCAAGACCGCCGTGCCTTGTCCTGACGGCTGGGGTGTCACTGACGGGATGCAAACGTGGGTGGAAGACCGATGCCCCCTCATCGACTGGCGACTCCAAACAGATCGGTTCTTGGCGTGGGCCGAGTCGAAGGGTGCGAAATATCAGGATTGGGATCGGGCGTGGGATAACTGGATGTTGAAGGCGCAGGATGATCAGACGGCCCGCACCCCGAGGGCGGCAGTCCGATGACCGGTTCCCGGTATTCGGTGAACCCGACAGAAGTGCGTGACCTCCTCGCGAAACTCGGCCTCGTCCGTGGCGTCCCGACCACCCCGAAGTTCTATACGTGCCGCGAATGCTTGGACAGTGGGTGGGTGGAAGTCATGGTCGGCGAGTCGTACCAGACGGTGGGTGGTGATGTGCGGTTGGGGGTGCGGGTGGTAGCGAAACGGGATGGTGAGGCTGCCTACCGGTGCGAGTCGTGCAATCCGTCGCGGTCGGAGCCGGCGGGTGCGCGTGGGTATCAGCCTCGTCGGAGGTCGGCGTGATTGTGGAGACTCGGAAGCCCGAGGAGGAGAAGCCGTGAGTGATTTCGACCTCGCTGCCAAGTGGGCGAACGAGATGGATCTCAACGAACAACTGTCAGCGGAGAACGTCCGTCTCCGAGAAGCCCTCGCCGCGCTCTACCGCGCAGCGCGTGTAGGACCGTGGGAGCACGATGTTGGGTTGCGAGCCGCCCTCGATGGCGCACGTCGAGAAATCGAAGAGGAGAAGAAGTCGTGAGCGACATCACAGAAGAACTCGTAAAACGAATCGGGAACGCGTTTTCCGACTTGGAGGACGAGGACCCGATGGCGTTTGGGATACCTGACTACGCTCCCGACTTTTTCCGTCTCGCTCGGGCAGCTCTGGAAGCGATTGGACTCACCCAAGTCGGGTGGGGCATTCCTGAGGGCGAAGAATGGGTGTATGTCGGCAACGACGACGACAGTTACGCGCATCTCCATGCCCCCGTTTTTACTGTGCGGCCCGTGGTCACGGTCGCGGTTCCAGAGAACGCGTCGCTGGTGCGTGGGGTGGCTGATGCGTCGGCTGGTCGGGTGGTGGACCTCGGGTCGTTCGCAGGACACGCAGACGAGGAGATGCCCTCGACCGCTTCATGGAGTCACCTGCGAGGAGAAGCCGAAATGCACATTCTCAGACCTGTACGCAGCCGTGGCCCCCGTGGAGCCAGTCACGACGTGAGCAACGGCACTTGCTGGTGCGGCTCTGGACACAGTTGGGAGCTCGCGAAGCATGGCTCTTGCCCTTGCTCTAATCCGCGTTGCGCCCGAGTGCATTACTCGCCCGCCGCCGCCACCCGCGAGGAGGAGAAGCCGTGAGTGCATGGTGTTGGTTGCGGAGCGCTTGGGTGTGGTTGTGTCGCGGAAGGTGGGACGGGCATTGCTGGGATGTCTCTACGGGCGTCTGCGTCGATTGTGGGGCCGTCATCCCCAAGGAGAAGCCGTGAGTAAGCGCGTGGACGACTTGAAGGCCCGTGTGGGTGACGCAAGGGTGAAGCTCGCTGAGGCGGAGAACCGTCTGCGTGCGGCGCAGATCGAGGAGGCGCCGTTCCAGGTGGGTGACGAGGCGATGATGGGGCGGGATCTCGTCATCGTTCGCAACGTCAGCATCCACTGGAATGGCGGCGGCTACTGGTACGGCGTCTCGAAGAAGAAGGACGGCGCCTGGTCGAAGGTCGCGACGGGCACGTCGCGCCTGGAGAAGCCGTGAGAGGCGATTTCTGTTCCCCGACGAGCAACCCTTGGACTGGAAGGCTCGGCCGTGCGTTGAGGGTGGCAGCCCATCCCCCGCGGTTCCTCGCTGTGCGGGGGATGGGCTGGTCACCGAACACGCACGGTCAGGGGAATCTGGTGTTGCACCCGTTCGCAGGACACGCAGACGAGGAGAAGCCGTGACCGACGAGGCGGACGTTGCGGCAGAGAAGCTGCGAGGCGTAGTCCTGGTCCCAAAAGAGTGGCTAGAAGCCGCGGACGCCGAGGTTGTCCGTCTCCGAGAAGCCCTCGCCGCGGCATCGGCGGCACTTCACGACCTGCTCCTGGCGGTCGTCGTGGTGAAGCCGCGGCTGGCGACACCGTGGCCCAACCATCCTGAGACTCTGACTCCGTGGTCGATGACGATGGAGCAGGTGTTCGTGCGTTGCGCGCAAGCCGACGATGCGGCTGTTGCCGTGCTCGCCGCCACCCGCGAGGAGAAGAAGTGATCGCCGTGAGAGGCGACTTCTCCTCACCGACGAGCAACCCTTGGACTGGCACGCTCGGCCGTGCGTTGAGGGTGGCAGCCCGTCCCCCGACCGTCTTCGCTGTGCGGGCGATGGGCTGGTCACCGAACACGCACGGTCAGGGGAATCTGGTGTTGCACCCGTTCGGTTCCGGGTCTGAGAACAAGGAGACAGCTAATGGCTGAGCCGACGACAGTGTTTGTGCTCATGCCGAACGATTACGACCAGTACGGCGTGTACGGCGTGTACTCGACGTTAGAGAAGGCGCAAGCCGTTAGCGGCGGCCGCCCCTGGGAAGGGGGAGACGGGTACTGGCAAATCGCCAGGGAGTACGAAATCGAAGCGTGGGTGGTCGACTCAGAGAAGGGGCAACTATGAGGGATCAGCAGTTCGCGCGCCTGTTGAACTCGGTCCGTGAACATCTCGACTTCCTCGAAGAGCAGATCGTCCCCCCCCACCGTGAAGGGGAACCAGGTAAAGCGATCCCCCGGTGGATGCTGGTACGTGACCGTCTCCACCGTTGGGGTGGGCACGGCTTCTCCGCTGGCGGTACAGGCGGCATCCCAGGTAGCGACCATTCCGACCCGACAGCACGCAGCGCCTTGAAGGGCGGCAAACCCGCCCACTTCGACCAGGCCCACAGACAGTTCGACGCGAAAGCGATGAACCTGGGCGCTCTCATCGGTGGTTTGGCACGCATGGCACGCGCCTACTCGACCGAATGGAAAGACAGCCCCGAAGAAGTCGAGGTTGGTGAGCCGGTGTGTGTAGCACACCAGAGGGCACGCCTGTTCGCGTTTGCTGACATGGACCGTTACCCCAAAGATGTCCTCTGCCGGCCGTGTGGGGAGCTACGAGCCGCGTTGGGGACTGTCCCTCACCCTGAGGTTGTCCGAGCTCGGGATGATCGGGGTCGGATCGACAAGCAGGTCCGTGTTCTGATCGCCCGGTATCATCCCGACTCGGTGCGGCAAGGCGCAGCATGACTGCTGCGCTCGTCGGGGACACAACGGCCGTGGTCTACGCGGTGGGCTTCGTTGGGTGCCTGCTCGTCTTCGTCGTGTTGTGGGCACGCGATCGGGCCCGTCACCGTCTCCGCGGCGATCTCGGCGTGCTGCTCACCGTGGGCGCCGAGATCGCCGTGAAGGCGAAGGCGCTCCCGGCGACCGCCGATGCCGGGCCGATCGAGACAGAGGCGGCCGGATGGGCGCAGAACGTGCGTCAACGGCTGGGTGGTGACGGGCCGGACGTTGCCTACTTCGACAACGACGCAGGGCTTGTCGGGTTCGGGACCAGCCATACCAACAGCAACGTCAGGAACTTCCTGGACCGCAGGCTCAATCGCCTCGGGCAGATCGTCCTGCGCCTGGACCAGTAGCAACCAAACCTGGGGTGTGCCTGGCCTACCTAGTCGGGTGGTACCCTGATCGTGGAGTGCGTGGGAATCAAACCCCTCCGGGGCCCGTCTAAGTGACCCGCAGGCGAATCTGCTCGCACCCCGATGATGCTGGACGAGGCGGCCTGGAACGGCCGCCCCGACCAGCGGGTGGGTTATTGGGGGCCGGTCATCCGGTTCAGACAGGCTCTCGCCGGCCCCCGACCGCTTTCCTCACATCGATGCCGCAGCGCACCGTGCACATCTCGGGCGCTTCCGGTTAACCGGAATAGATAGCCGGTGCAGCCTGAACTCGGAGTTTCGGAGTTGCCCTCTGAGCAGGTCATTGACGAAACACACGGTTGGGATTATGATTCCAACACTCATGTTGGGCAGCCCATCCCCATGTAGGGGGAATGTTGGTTTCGGGTAGGGCAGCCCCGCAAGCTGCTGGGCCGAAGGGCTGCCCTACCTCTCCAAAACGCCGACGAATCACATAGAGTGCTTCTGAACATGGTCTTGGGCGCTGTTCTCATCTGGGCTGCCATCTTCGTAACTATCGTCGTCGCACTGTTCACAGTGCCGCGGTGGTTCGCGCGCAGTTTGCATCGCCATCGTTTCTGGCGGCTTCGCGACGAGATCGCAGACGACGTACTGACGGGCGTGCTGCCTGGCGATCACCCTGCCGTCCAGCAGTTGCGCTCGCGCGTGCGACGAGTGATCGACACGTCGTCGGGAGTGACGCTTCTTAGCGGACTCGTGTTTCATCGCTGGGCCACCCAGTTGTCGACCGAGGCTCGCGCCGAGCTTCAGCGACGGACCGATCCTCGTGCCCTTGACGGCCTGGAACCGACACAGTGTGAGTTGCTGTTGGCTTACCGCGAGCGTTTGAGTGTCCTGATGGCGACCAGACGGGTGACACTCACCCAGCCGTGGCCCCCAAGCACATCGCGGCACGCCCACCTCTGAACGAGGGAGGCCACATGCAACCCTGCCCCTACTGCCTAGCATCCCTCCAAACCTGGGAACACGAACAACACCAACGC
>Ga0163150_10001709_pt1 | contig 36065 bp, 32 predicted proteins | sample OliLakLV19P2IB_FD_148628 | JGI IMG/M metagenome (GOLD analysis project Ga0163150, IMG submission 148628) | Freshwater microbial mat bacterial communities from Lake Vanda, McMurdo Dry Valleys, Antarctica - Oligotrophic Lake LV.19.P2.IB | ecosystem: Environmental > Aquatic > Freshwater > Lake >... | reverse complement strand
GCAATGTCTGAGTCTCGCCGAGAAGTTCTGAAGAATATCGCCATGGCCGTGACCGTGGCGGCAGGTGTCCCCGCCGACGCCGCACAGCACGTCCACATTGCGGCCGGTGAGGCCAAAGCGGCCGCAGGCGGGAAGTACACGCCCAAAGCGCTCAATGCCCACGAGTACGCCACCGTACGCCGATTGACGGAACTCATCATCCCCGCCGACGACGTGTCCGGAAGCGCGGTCGAGGCGGGTGCGCCCGAGTTTATCGACCTCATCGCCGCCAATAACGAAGCCCTTCGCACGGAGGTGGTCGGAGGCCTTGCCTGGCTGGACCGTGCCATGGAAAAGCGAGCCTCAGGCAAGAGCTTCGTTGAGGCGGCAGTGGGTGACCAAACGGCGATGCTGGACATCATCGCGTTTCGGAAGAACGAGACGCATGAAACCAGTCACGGCATCGCGTTCTTTGACTGGATGCGGCGCCTCACAGCGGATGCGTTCTACACCAGCCCGATTGGCGTGAAGGACGTCGGCTACATGGGCAACAAGGGCATGACGAAGTTCGAAGTGCCGCTGTCCGCGATCAAGTATGCCGTCAATCGCAGTCCTTTCAAGGGTTAGGTGGCGGAATGGCCGCGTCTGCGCTAGAATGGTAGTTTCGAGCCATGAGCGCACAGGAAACCACTCAAAAACCGCAGCCCGCCGACCTTTACAAGGCCGTGTACATCGGCAGCGGCACTTTTCTTTTCAAGAAGCCGAAGCGTAACAGCCGCAAGACCCACCAGTCGCGCGTCAAGAACAAAAGAGGCGGCCGCATTTAGGCTGCTAAACTAGTCTCGACAACCCTCATTCCCGTCCACCCCGGGCGCGTAGCTCAACTGGCAGAGCAACTGACTCTTAATCAGTAGGTTGTAGGTTCGATTCCTACCGCGCTCACCATCCCTTTTCACAATTTCAAGCTGGCTTCGCCTTCCGCAATCCTGCCAGGGCCGCAGCGATGAATCCGAGCGTATGTGCCATGCCCGCGTGCCATGGAGCCGAGCACGTCATTTGCGGTGCGTGGTCCGGAATCACCACGCCGTCGAACTGATTGCGGTGCAGGATTTCCAGTATCCGCAACATGTCGACATCGCCCTCATCAATGAAAGTCTCTCGATAAGTCGGCACCTTGCCTGTGACATTCCGAAGGTGTACGTAGGCGATTCGGCCTTGCCCGCTGTACGAATCAATCGCCTCGTAAAGCCCGCCCTCCGTCATCTCGGCCATTGTGCCGACACATAACTCCAGACCATTCGACGGGCTCGGTGCAAGGTCAATGAGGCGCTGATACATTGAGGGCTGATACACCAGCCGTGGCTGCTGCCGCACGAACGGCAGCGGAGGATCGTCGGGATGCGCGGCGAGTCGAACACCAGCCGCTTCAGCTACTGGCAGGACGTCATCTAAAAACCGGCGCAGCCGGTCCCAGAGCTGATCGTGAGTAGCTACAGGAACCGTCCCCTCAGCCGCCTCCGGATCACAGATCATGTTCCACACGACGCCATTCGGCAACGGGTCATCCACCGGACCGTCCATGCCGACCGTGATCGCGCCTCCGCGCCCGTAAGGCCCGGACACGCGGCCCGCGACACCCGCGATGCTGAAGTTGTATCCGAGCACCGGGATTCCAGCCTCGCCCATGTTCCGAACGATCGTCTTAACGTTCTCGATATGACGAGGCCGTAGTGGGCCGTCCAGCAGCACATCGTGCCAGTGCGCCGGGTCGAGATTCTCGATCGCCGCCAGTGTGAGCCCGGCGTCCTCAATCTGTCGGCGAACCCTGTTCAACTCGTCCACCGTCCACAGCTGCGACGGATCCCCCGCATAGCCCCAAGGCTCGTTGCGACCACCTGTGGGCTGGTTGTCGCGAGGATTCCCCGACTCCTTGTTGAAATAGTCGACCAGATGTATCACAACGTGCGTGCATCCCGCCTGCCTCGCAAAGGCGAAGTAGTCGGGCGTCAGCATGTGCCGGTACAGTCCGAGTCCGATGTGCATGGCAGGGACTCCTGTCAGGCCGGCCGGAACGACATCGCGCCGAAGGAGACCACGCTCCGGTCATCAATGTTCCACTGATCATAGCGGCGCAGTGAGCCGCGGGCATTGGGCATCGCCCTCAGAAAGGTATACAGCGGTGACGAGCCGCACCACTTCAGATCGTCGCGATTCTCCTGCACCAGATCCCAGAAGCCGCGCGCGTCGGCCGCATTGACACGATCGATCCGAGCCTTGTCCCGCTCCTCCACGTAGTTCATCCGGCCGAGTTTCGCCTGCGCTTCAAACTCGTCGCCATAGCGCGCGCCCATGTGCGCCATGTCGATGCCCAGCACCCAAAGCAGCTTGTTCCCTTCCCTTGCCCCAATCTCGCCGAGCTTGCCCAGGAACCGAGCGACACCCTCGTTCTCCTCCGGCAATCCGCCTGAGTGAATGCTGCGCGCGTAGCTGCCGACAAGGATTGGCAGAACCCGCACATCGGGACCGTAGAGGTGCTGCAGAAACAGAATCTGGAACTCGATGGAATGCTCAATGGCGTGGCAGTAGTCTTCCATCTTCACCGCACGCTCCACGGCGAGCTCGTTGATCAAGTCCAGCTCGGGCCGTACGGTGCCGTAGGGCGTGACGTAGGGTTTGCGGGTCAAACCGTAGCAGTCCGGTTCGCCGTAATGTGAAGTGCCGAGAATCACAAACACCCGGTCCCGGTGCGCCTCCCCGAGCGCGGAGTAGGCCTCGCGGTACGACTCCCATCCACCAAACGGGCTCACGTGCGGCGCCACAATCGCGATCAAATCCGAGCCCTCGGCCTCCGACTCCGGCCCCTTCATGTATTCCGACAGAGTCTCGCGCAGCGTTGCCGGGTCGTCGGGATAAGCGCTGCCGGCGTGACTCGCTTCCCGAAGCGCGGCCTCGGCAAAATCGCGCTCCGCATGCTCGCGGAGCGCTTCGTAGGTTTCATCGTGCAGGAAGCCGGCGGCACCGAGCGCCTCACTCAGACCGTCCAGAATCGGGGCTACATCGAGCTCCCCTGTCAGTCGGACGAGCATCTCTTTGAGATCGAGGTCTGTGTGCTGGCCGTCGAAGAACTCGAGGCACGCCACCAGCGGCGGGGGCACTATCAGCACGGCATCCGAGTAGCCATAAGAATCCCGGATTAGCAGTCCAGGTCTGTCCTCCATGGGTGAAGGCATGAAGTCCAGGTTCATCCGCAGGCGCGGAAGCGGCTGTGACATGCTTCCCATCATACGGGGGACTGGTTGCGGCTCGCGGCCTGGCGCGCGACAGTAGTATGTAGCACCATCATGAGCCACGAAAAATACAGTGAACAGGCGCTCGCCGACGCTCTTGCCAGTTTGCCCGACTGGTCAGTAGAAGCCGGCAAGCTCCACCGCGAATACAAGTTCGTCGATTTCGCTTACGCGTTTGCCTTTATGGCCGGCGCTGCCACAATGATTGAAAAGCTCGATCATCATCCTGAGTGGTTCAACGTGTACTCGACTGTGCGGATCGACCTCTGGACGCACACTTCAGGCGGCATCACTCCCATGGACACCAAACTCGCGAGTCAACTGGAAGCCCTGGCTCAGAAGCTCCTATGACCCGATATTCCGCCGCACTTCCTGTTCTCCTGTCGCTGCTGACAGCCACCGCCGCACCATTTCGCGGAGGTCCCGCTATTGACGGCGTCATCAATGAGGCTATCCGCACGGACCGCCTGCCCGGGGCCGTAGTGCTGGTGGGTCACAAAGACGAGATTGTGTATCAGAAAGTGTACGGTAACCGGGCCACCGTACCGGCTCGTGAGGCAATGACGGCTAATACGGTGTTTGACGTGGCCTCGCTCACCAAGGTTGTCGCCACCACCTCCGCCATGATGCGGCTGGTGGAACAGGGCAAGGTGCGGATGAACGAAAAAGTCACCACCTATTTGCCCGCTTTTCAGGGCGGAATCAGCGACATAACGGTTAGAAATCTGCTTACACATTACTCGGGGATGCGGCCCGACCTGGATCTCGAGCCTGAGTGGTCCGGTTATGAAACGGGAATCGCGAAAGTGCTGGCGGACCGTCCGGGAGCGGCGCCGGAGACTCGCTTCACCTACAGCGACATCAACTTCATACTGCTCGGGGAAATTGTGCGGCAGGTGAGCGGGAAATCACTCCCGGATTTTGTCCGGGAAGAAGTTTTCGAGCCGCTGGGCATGAAGGACACCATGTTCACGCCGCCCGCTTCGCTGCGCGGCCGAATTGCTCCCACCGAAGTGTGGAAAGGCCAGGTGCTGCGAGGCTTAGTTCATGACCCGACGTCTCGCTTTATGGGAGGCATCGCCGGTCACGCCGGGCTGTTCTCGACGGCGGCCGATCTGGCGCGGTTCGCACGAATGATGCTGCGTGGCGGCGAACTCGACGGCGTTCGGATATTCAGCCCGCTGACCGTCGAAATGTTCACCAGCCCTGCGAGCCCGGCCGGGAAACCCGACGTTCGGGGACTCGGGTGGGATATCGATTCCCGCTTCTCAGGCAATCGCGGCGATCTGTTCCCGGTTGGCTCCTACGGTCACACCGGGTTCACAGGCACGTCCATCTGGGTCGATCCGGCCTCAAATTCCTTTGTGATTATGTTGTCGAACAGCGTGCATCCGAAACTGCGCCTGCCGGTTACGTCCATCCGGGGACGGGTCGCCAGTGCAGCCGCCGCCGGGCTGGACATCACCCGGACTGCCGGTGCGGCGCCGCGCCGAAGTGTGCCGAGTGTTCCCGCTGAAACGCCGTCACGTCAGGTGACCGTAAAGAACGGCATCGACGTTCTCGCCGAGGGTAACTACAGTGCTCTGCAGGGCAAGCGGGTGGGCCTGATTACGAATCACACGGGCCTGACTCTGGACGGGAAGCGCAACATCGACGCGATGCTCGCTGGCGGAGTGAATCTGCGCGCTTTGTATTCTCCTGAGCACGGAATTGCCGGAAGGGAAGACAAGGAAGACGTTGGCCATGAGAAGGATGCCGCCAGTGGTCTGCCGGTCTGGAGTCTGTACGAAGGCAAAAATCGCCGCCCCGACCAGAAAATGCTGGCGGGAATCGACGTTTTGGTGTTCGACATTCAGGACATCGGCACCCGCTTTTACACCTACATGTGCACGATGAAAAACGCCCTGGAGGAAGCGGCGAAGCAGAATATCGAGTTCATGTTGCTTGATCGGCCAAATCCGATCAACGGCGTTACGGTGGAGGGTCCACTGCTGGAGCCCACTCTCCAGTCCTTTGTCGGCTGCATGGACATTCCGCTGCGCCACGGCATGACGATGGGGGAACTGGCCACCATGACGAACGCGTCCGCGCAGCCAAAGGCCCGGCTGACAGTCGTGAAGATGCAAGGTTGGGATCGGAACGACTGGTTCGACTCGGTCGGCCAGAAGTGGGTGGATCCGTCGCCTAACATGCGGAGCCTGAACGCGGCGCTGCTGTATCCGGGCATCGGGATGTTCGAGTATACAAAGGTGTACTCGGTGGGTCGCGGAACAGATGCTCCATTCGAGCAGATCGGCGCCGACTGGATTCAGGGACAGAAACTGGCGGCATATCTGAACGGTCGCGCCATCCCGGGCATCCGTGTGTACCCGACCGTGATTCGGCCCACCGCTTCCAACTTTATGGGCAAGACGATTGAAGGCATACGCTTTGTCATCACAGACCGGAATACATTTCGAAGTGTCCGTTTCGGTATCGAACTGGCAGTCGGCCTTGAGAAGCTGTTTCCGGCGAAAATGACGTGGGGCGTGAATGAAAAGCTCACTGGAAGCACAAAAGTGCTGTCAGCAATTTCGAAAGGCTCCGACTCGTCCACGGTAGTGCGCCTGTTCGAGGCTGATACCGAGGCTTTTCACGTGCGTCGCCAGGCCTTCCTGCTGTACTAATTCCGACTGAGCCACACCAGAAACGGGCAGAAATCCGACAACTTCTGCCCCGTTAAACGCAGCTTACTACGCGGAAGCTTTGTCTTCTTTCTGTGAACGACGCCCCGGGCGGCCAGCCTTTTTGGCTGTCTTGGTGATCGAAGTCATCCATGCCGGGGGACGGCCGCGACGTTTTCCACGTCCGCGCGCCAACCGCTCCAAAATCATGATCGCCTCTTCAAGAGCCTCTCGCTCCTGCTTGAGTTCGCCGAGCATTTTGGTTACATCCATCTCTGAATTTTCACTCCCGAGAGTTAATTTGTACCATCACCCCGGGCCATCCTGTTCCAAAAACAGAACAGAACATCGTGGACAGGGCTAACCTACACTGAGTTTGTATCGCATCCGCGTCTATTTTTCAAGACCCTTGTTCGGAAAACGGAACAAAGTTTACATTAAGGCAGAGTTTCGGGTTTGAAAAGGGCGGATTCAGGCCGCGCGCGTGATCTTTTGATGCCAATGCCGGTAAAACGGAATGCCGGCGGCTATGATCAAAAGCCCCAAAAGGCTCTCGCGAGGCTTGTTGACTAAGGTCGAGATGATCAGAACCACCGCGACGCACACAAACAATATGGGCACCAGAGGATAGCCGAGCGTCTTGTAAGGACGCTCCAGATCAGGCCGTTTCCGCCTCAGAACAATCACCGAAGCCGCCGCCATCGCGTAGAGAATCCAGCTCGGAAAGATAACCAGTGTGTACAGATCGTCGTACCGCCCACTTAGAAGCAGTACGGCGGACCACGCGCTGAGCAGCAAAATGGAGACGCCGGGTGTGCGGTATCTCTCGCTGACGTTCGCGTAAGGTGAGAAGAAATAGCCGTCCCTCGCCAGCGCATAGGGGACGCGCGAGCCCGACAAAATGGACCCGTTCAGAGCCGCAAAGATTGAGATCATCGCGGCGATACTGACGGCATTGGCCCCGCCTGGTCCCAGAACTACCCGCATCATTTCGCTGGCAACCCGGTCACTCGCCGCGACGCCGGACGCCGGCAGGACATAGAAATAGGCGAGGTTGGCGGAGAGGTAAATCGCCATCACCAGCAGCGTTCCGCCGATCAGAGCCAGAGGAAGGTTGCGCTTCGGGTCCTTGATCTCTGAGGCCACCATGTTGACGTTATTCCACCCGTCATACGCCCACAGCGCAGCCACCAGTGCGGCAAAGAAGCCAGTGAAGCCCCCGGGCGCCGGAACCGAGCTCTGAAAGTTGGCCGTAGTTCCTGGCCCAAACAGACCCAGCGCGACGATCGCCGCAATCGCCAGAACCTTGATGGCAGTGACCGCGATCTGGACGCCGCCGCCGATTTTCACTCCGAAGTAGTTCAAACCGGCGAGCCCCATGATCACCGCCATCGCCAGAAACTGACCGCTTCGTACGTCCAGCGGTCCCCCCTGTGGTCCAATCGGCAGCGGGATCTGCAAAACCACCTGGTCAAGACCAGGATAAAAGTTACTCAGGTATAGGAAAAATCCGGTAGCCAGAGTAGCAATCGAAGCGCTTTTGGCCACCCAGGTCTGGGTCCATCCGTACAGGAATCCAAAGAATGGACCGTATGCCTCGCGTAAATACACGTATTCCCCACCCGCTTCCGGCATTGCCGCCGCAAGTTCGGCGTAAGTCAATGCGCCAAATAAGGTGAGAAACCCGCCGAATACCCAGACCAGAAAGACAGTCTGGGGCGTTCCGACGCTCAGCACCATGGCCCTGGGAACGAGAAAGATTCCGGATCCGATGACTGTGCCGACCACAATCGCAACCGCGCCCCACAGTCCCAGATCTCGTCTCAGCCCCGGCTGCACCTTTTGGACTACGCTCATTCGGTTCTCCTTGCGGCCGGGAGTATCGCGGAAACCGCCACCCCGACCAGAAATGTCACTGCCGTACCGATCAGAACGTACCAGGTCCAGGCTATCGACGTAGATGTTTTAACCCACAGCATCACCAGCAGGCTGGCCATCATGCCCGCCATGGCGCCCACCTCACCCACCCTGCGCGTCAGCATGCCGAGCAGGAAAACCCCCAGAAGCGCACCATACAGAATCGAAGCGATCGAGAGCCCGGCCTCCAGCACCGAGCCCCAGTTCCGGGCAACAAGGCCAATCCCGAACAGCAAGGCTCCCCAGCCGATGGTGCTCAATTTCGCGATCCGCAGCAGCCGCGCTTCACCCTCCGGCGTTTCCGCCGAGCTGCCGGTGAGTGGCCGCCAGAAGTCCATAATCGTCGTGGATGCCAGCGAATTCAGAGCCGCGCTCAAATTCGACATGGCGGCCGCGAGAATCGCCGCAATCACCAGACCCGAAATTCCCGGTGGCAGCGAATCCCAGACAAATTGCGGGTATATTCGGTCCGTCTTGGCCGGAGCCGGCAGACCGTTGTCCTGGTAATACACGAACAGGATTGCACCGATGAACAGGAAGAGCGTGAACTGGAACAGAATTACCAACCAGCTCGCATATAGCGCCAGACTGCTTTCGCGCTGAGATTTGGCCGACAACAGGCGCTGAACCATCAGTTGCTCTGTCCCATGGCTCGCGGTGGTGAGGAATGCACCGCCCAGAAAACCACCCCAGAAACTGTAAGTCCGACTAAAGAACTCTGAAGTGAGCTCAAATCGAAAATCGAAGACCTGCAGTTTCCCGAGCGGCACCACAACGTCCATCACGTGCGCCCAGCCGCCCTGCACCTGCCCCAGGATCACAAAGAGGCTCACAATGGCGCCGCCGACATACAGGAACATCTGTACGACGTCCGTCCAGATTACCGCCGACATGCCACCCTCGAATGTATAGAACAGCGTCAGGCAGACGATAACGGCGATGGAGACCATTTCGCCCGTCCCGAGAATGATTGAAATGACGATGGAAATGGCAAAGACGCGAACACCCTCGGCCAGCGCCCGGAGGATGAGGAAAGTTCCGGCTGTGAGCTTCCGCAGGCGGGGACCGAAGCGCCGGCCCATGAGCTCGTAGGCGGTGAACATTTCGCCCCGGAAGTAGTGAGGCAGGAAAACCGTGGAGATCACGATTCGGGCGAGCAGATAGCCCAGCACCACCTGGAGAAACCCAAAGTTGCCGTTGAACGCGAGGGCCGGAGTACCGATAACAGTCAGCGTCGACGTTTCGGCCGAAACTATGGAGAATCCGATGGCCCACCAGGGGGCTGTTCGCCCACCGAGAAAGTAGTCTTTGAGAGTTTTTTGAGTACTCTTAAACCGGGAGCCAAACCAGGTAATGCCTACCAGATAGAGGACGATCACCCCGATATCGAGATAGTGCATGTTTCTAAGGACTATATCAGACGCTGAGATTGCAGTGGTTTAGCTCGCGCACTAGTTAAGTTCCATACAACACCCGGAATCTGTGGACCTGTGGGAACATTGAGGCCCCTGGATGCATCTATTGTTCCAGGCACTGTTGCAGGCATGTGTTTCATTCCGCTATACTCCGCAAGTACGTAGCTATCCATGGAGTTGCGACCTTCGCGGCCGACGCGAAGATCACTTCAGGTCAGCCGGTGCCGTTGATCAACAGGTACGCCCAAACGCAATAGGGAGGCCAGGAGTGCTGGTTAGTTTTAAGAGAGTAATTGGCAGAGCCGCGATGACGGCCATGCTTTGCGCGACGATGTGGGCTCAGGCTCCTGCGCAGGGTCAACCTCAGTGGAAAGACCGCGCCGAGTATGACCTTGTCGAATCCGTCGGCAAAGAAGCGGACGCGACCAAGAAGATCGCTCTGCTGAATCAGTGGAAAGAAAAATACCCGGGGTCGGATTTTAAAAAGCTCCGCGCCGCGATGTATCTGCAGACCTACCAGGCTCTGGGACAGTCGGCGAACATCTACACGGCTGCAAAAGATGTGTTGGCCGTCGATCCGGCCGACGCGCTGGCACTGAGCATGATTTCCTATTTCACGCCCGTCCTCGCCAACACCAGCCCGGAAGCGCTGGATATGGGTGAGAAGGCCGCCAACGGGATTTTGAGCCAGCTGGGAACCATTTTTGAGGCTTCGAAGAAGCCCGCCCAGATGACGGATCAGCAGTGGGCGCAGCAGAAGGACATCGCCGAAGCACAGTCGTACAAGACTCTCGGCTGGATTGCAATGGTTCGGAAGGACGCTCCTGGCGCGCAGACCAATTTCACAAAATCGCTCGGAAAGAACGCGGCTCAGGGCGACGTTTCTTACTGGCTCGGACAGACAGTCATGGGCATGAAGAAGGTGGAACTTTACCCGCTCGGTCTGTTCCATGTGGCCCGCGCGGTAGCCTATGACGGTCCGGGCGCGATGGGTGCCCAGGGACGCACGCAGGTGGACAGCTACCTGAAGAAAGCCTACGCCGGCTATCACGGCGATGATTCCGGCCTGGAAGATCTCAAGAAGCTCGCTAAAGCTCAGCCACTTCCCCCGGCCGACTTCAAGATCAAGAGCGTTACAGACGTTCAGACCGAAAAGATCGCGCAGGAGCAGGACGCCGCCAAGGCCAATCCGCAGCTCGCGCTGTGGAAGCGCGTGAAGGAAGAACTCCAGGGCGCCAACGGTGCGCAGTACTGGGAAGCGGGCATGAAGGACGCTGGCTTTGGTATCCCCGGTGCTGACGGTACACCGAAGCTGACGGTCTCACTGGTGGAGCAGAAGAGCAACAAAGAGCTGATCGTGGCAGTCGCCGACAAGACCACTCCAGAGATGACCCTGCAACTCGACGCTCCACTGGCTGGCAAGGCCGAACCCGGCACCGAGCTCACCATCTCCGGCGTGGCGAAGAGCTACACCAAAGAGCCGTTCATGGTGGTCATGGAAGTCGAGAAGAAGGACCTTAAGGGCTGGCCCGCGGCTGCAGCCCCGGCCAAACGTCCCGCCGCAGCCAGGAAGCCCGGCGCCGCCAAAAGGAAGTAGTTAGATAGTGTTGCAGCGATTTGGGTGGTTTGCCGTCTGCTCAGTAGCTTCCAGCAGGCTGTAAACCACCCTCTCCTGCAAACTCACCTGCGCCGTTCCCTTCCCGCTTCGTTCGAATTCCCGCGCAAACACCAGAGCCTGTGACGGCAGCGGAGTGGTCATCAACATTCCGGCCCCGGCCAGCACCAGTCCGACCGTTATTTGTCTCCATCCCCTCAGTCTCATCACAATTAAATACGCGTCCAAACGGATCTGGTTAGCGCACCTAACGATTCTTTACCCGCTGGGACTGTGAAGCCGTTTCAGACGTGACGCAGAGCGGATTCCAAATCGTTCTGAAAGCGTCGCAATCCGTCGACCTGCTCCGGGGTCGCCACACGGTCTCCAGCCTTGCCTGCGAACGCCGGGACGTCTCCCCGCCACACCAGCGGGGCAAGGCCAGTCTCGGTAAGCAGACCCGCCGCTCCCACGTTGCCGAGTGCGTTGTCCCGGCGCCGTTCCACCAGCGCCACAAAGCCGTCGCGTTCGAACATGACGTGACGGTCCAAATCAATCGGGAGCAGGTTGATGCCTGCTCCCGCGAGGTTTTGAAGTAAGTATTCCGGCGGCATTACATCTTGTATCGGCCAAGATCCTCGTCACCGAGATTCTCCAGCCATTTGCGCAGTTCTTCGCTCTGCACTCGCTCATTTACAGTCGTGGTCTGCTTTGAATTCTTCAGCACCGAATCATCCACGTAGATCGGACAATCCAGCCGTAAAGCGAGCGCGAGGGCGTCGCTCGGGCGGGAATCGACGCTGATGAGTTCCCCGTTCTTCTCCAGCCAGATGACGGCATAGAACGTATCGTCCTTAAGGTCGGAAACAACAACCTTGCGGACGCCGGCATCAAGGCCCATAAGCACGGTCTTGATGAGATCGTGGGTCATGGGCCGCGGAGTGGAGACCTTCTCGATTTCCAACGCAATTGCGTTGGCTTCGAAGATCCCGACCCAGATAGGGAGCACTGTGTTTCCGTTCACGTCTTTCAGCACGACAATCGGCATCTGCGTGACCGGATCCATCGTCAGACCGCGGATCTTCATTTCGACTTCCATGTACGCTCCTGTTCCGATTATTGCAGGCTCTCGCCCACCAGAGAGTTGGGACCGGCTCGAGTGACGCGAACGGGCAGATAGGTTCCCTGCAGTGCCGCCTCCGGGCCCTGCGAGACGTGGGTGAAATTGAGTGGTTTGTGCTGCGATGTCTTGCCAACCCACTGCTGCGTGGCGGAATTGAAGGTCTCCACCAACACCTCATGGACCTGGCCGACATAGGCCGCATTGCGCCGAATCTGGATCTGACGCTGCTTCTCCTGCAGGATTAGAAGCCGACGCTGCTTCTCCTCTTCGGGAAGGTGATCCTCATATTGCAGCGCAGGGGTGTTGGGGCGCTTCGAGTACTTGAAGGAGAACATCGACTCGAACTGCACCTCGTCCAGCAACCGGAGCGTGGCTTCGAAGTCCTTGTCGGTCTCGCCCGGGAAGCCGACGATGATATCGGTGGTGATGGCGATGTCGCGTTTCGCGTTCTTCATCCAGTCAATGCGGCGCATGTACTCGTCGCGGGTATACTGCCGCAGCATACGCGCCAATACCTCCGACGAGCCTGACTGCACCGGTAAATGCACGTGGTTGCAGAGCGATTCGTTCTCACCGATAGCGTCGATGATGTCCTTCTGGAAGTCGCGCGGGTGCGAAGTGGTGAACCGAACCCGACGAATGCCCGGGACCTGGCCGACCGCCCGCAGCAGCGCCGCAAAGTCGAGCCCCGCCGGCGAGGGATCGCGATAGCTGTTGACGTTCTGCCCGAGCAGCATGATCTCCGTGTAGCCCATGCTGGAAAGTTCGAAGCTCTCGCGCAGGACGCTGTCCGAGGTGCGGCTTCGTTCAGGCCCGCGCGTAAACGGTACCACGCAGTAAGCGCAGGATTTGTCGCAGCCCTCAATGATCGTGAGGAACGCGCGGTACGGGTTGTCGCGGCGGGTCAAAGGTGTTTCGAAGGTCTCGTCGGTGTCGAGGCTTAGGCCCGTAACCCGCTTCGCACCCGACTCCAGCTGAATCAGCATTTCCGGCAGCTTGTTATAGCTGGCCGACCCGCACACCAGGTCGACATGCGGAGCCCGGTCGAAGATCTTCTCGCCTTCCTGCTGGGCGACGCAGCCGAGCACGCCAAACGTCTTGCCCTTATGCTCCCGCTTGAACTGGTCCAGCCTGTGGAAGACCTTCTGCTCGGCTTTATCCCGGATGCTACACGTGTTGTAGAGCAGCAGGTCGGCCTCAGCCGGCGTTTCAGTTTGCTCGTAGCCCCGCGCCAGCAATGTGCCGATGACCTTTTCCGAATCGTGCGCATTCATCTGGCAGCCAAATGTCTCGATGTAGAACTTCTTCATCATTCTGGTCTAAGCCTGCTTCGGGAAGGCGAACCGGGCCTCGTCAATCGACAGCCCCCGCACTTCGATTTTCTTGAGATCGGCCGAGCCGGTTCCGAGTTGCTCGGCCAGCAGCAGCATGTTGTCGCACTTCGCAAAAGGTGCCGTGCCCCGCGGCGCGCGCGGATCGTAACCCATCACCGCCGTGCCAACCGTGTCGGTGCACACCGCGTTCGTACCCAGGATCAACACGCCCGGCCTGACGTACCGCAGGCCCTTAATCCAGGGTCCTTCGCCACCCGTTATGGTCTCGATACCGTCGACAAATGCAATATCCACCGGACGCGCGGCATTCAGTTCCGCCGTGATGCGCGGCATGCGGTATTCCGGCTCGCGGCTCGACGCAATGTCGCGCTCGGAGGGCGCAATTTTCGCGGGCTGGCGCTTGCCGAAGTGGCACACGTTGACGCGCCCCTTCGCAGGGCTTTCGTTAGGCTCATCAACCCCTGCGTCGTCTCCGTAAATTGAAGCGGGAGTGTTGCCGAAGCAGTTCTTCATCGACAGCGTAATCCCGCACGTCGCATGATTCTTGAGCTTCGCCATTGAGACAAAAACGTCGGTATCGCCGTAGGCCCGGTTCAGCTCATACGCAGGGAAAACCAGCCCGCCACCCGGCACCTGGAATCGCTGGTAACCCTTGCTGGTGCCCTTAGCGTTCGTATTCTCGAACTCGACTTTCGGCGCCGCATTCTGCAGCGAGCGCACATTCCAGCCGCTGTCGAGCATGTACTCTTCCAGCGGGCCACCGGTACCCCACGCGCTCTCGACAAGCCGGACGCGCCTGGCTCCTGCGCGCCCCATCAGATGAAGCATCGCTTCAATGGTCTTTGGGTGCGTGTAATGCGTAACACCGAGAGGTTTGCCCTCGAACCGCAAACCGGGGCTTCCAGTCAGATTCAGCTTGATCGTGACGGTCTTGTTCGCAACAAGTTTTGCGAGCCCGCCTGTCTGGTCGAACATACGGCCCAGGACGGCAGCCAGATCCTCTGTGTACGATGCGCAGCGCGCAATCGCCACCGGGGATGCCGGAGCTTCCTTTGCCCGTAGCAGGGGTGCAGACGAGGCTAGTACCAGTAGCTCACGCCGGGTCATGCTCTCAGTGTAGCGGGAATATACTGTGTTCGATGCTTCTTCCCACAATCGCTTCGATGTTTCTGCTCTTTCAGGCCCCGGCAGTAGCGCCGCAACCCACCACACTCCCAGGCGCGAAGTCATTTGTGTACCGCACAACCCCGCAGGGGGAGCTTCGACTGCACGTGTTCACACCAGCCTCCGGCGACGGTCCTTTTCCTGCGGCCGTGTTCTTCTTTGGCGGTGGCTGGACTAACGGCAAGATCACACAGTTTGCGCCCCACTCGGAGTATCTGGCGAAGCGCGGAATGATCGGCATCGTGGCGGATTACCGGGTGAGGAATCGCCACCAGACCAAACCGGCAGACGCCGTGGACGACGCGAACGCGGCCATCGCGTGGGTGCACGCCCACGCAGCGGAGCTAAAGATCGATCCTGCGCGTATCGCGGCGGGCGGCGGGTCGGCGGGCGGTCACCTTGCCGCGGCCGCTCTTTTGCTTCCCGCGCCGAAGTCACAGCCCCGGCCCTCGGCACTTCTGCTCTTCAACCCTGCTGTCGACCTGTCTCGCCGGGCAGAAATGGCAGCCATCTCGCCCGCCGCGCACGTTCGCTCCAAAGTCGGTCCGACCATTATTTTTCATGGAGACGCCGACACCACCGTCCCCTGGCAAACCGTGGTCGATTTTTGCGGCAAGATGCGCGAGGCAGGTAATCGTTGCGAACTGGAGACCGCACCCGGCCAGAAGCACGGGTTCTTCAACACCGAGCCATGGCTCGGCAAGACGATGGGCCAGATGGATGCGTTCCTGGTCTCCATCGGCTACCTGAAATAAACCCTAATACCGGCTCCTCCCGGAACGAAAAGAAAAGTGGGTGCAACAATGTCTCACTTTCTGATCGTCGGACCGGATGACTCCAACAGCAGGATGCTGCAAAGGGTTCTGCCTGGGCGTGTGGTCCATCTGGACTCGCTTGCCGGAAGGCGCGCAACACATATACTGTCCGACGCCTCTGTGGTGGTCCTGAACTTCGCTGAGGCCGTTGTCTCCGCTCGTGTGGTGCAAGCCCTGCGGCGCGCGGAACCGGACATAAGGGTCTTCGCTATCGCCAGGAACTGGTCAGCCGACAACCAGGAAGAGGTTTTGGACGCCGGAGCCGACGGCTGCCTGGCCGCTCCGCTGGACCCCGATGTCGTCCGCCACGTGCTCAGTCAACCCAACGACTCACCGCACCCCGAGCTCAACCCGTCTGGGGAGATACAATACCGTCATGGCTACCCTGGTAGGCATCTTGGGTCACTCGAGCAGCCCGGTTTTTGATGCCGCCCTGCTGAAACATAAAGAGCAGCATCTGCTGCAGATCCTGCGCGACCTCGGTTCGGTAATCGTCGCCTACTCCGGCGGAACCGATTCGGCGTACCTGGCGTGGGCAGCGAATCTGGCGCTCGGCCCGAACGCGGTCGCCATTACCGCCGATTCGGCTTCCATCCCCGACTCGCACAAACGGGACGCCGAGAAGTTCGCCCTCGAACAGGGCATCCGGCACGAGTACATTCCCACGTTCGAGTTCGACAATCCGGATTACGTCGCCAATAACGCCGACCGCTGTTTCCATTGCAAGGACGAACTCTTTAACCGGCTCGAAGAAGTGGGCGCGGACCGGGGCATCCCGAGCATCGTCTACGGCGTCAATAAAGACGATCTGGGCGACTACCGTCCCGGGCAGAAGGCCGCCCGCATTCATCAGGTGAAGGCTCCGCTCGTAGAGGCGAACTTAACCAAAGCGGAAATTCGGGCACTGTCGCAGATGGCTGGACTCAGTACGTGGGATCGACCCGCGTCGGCCTGTCTGAGCTCACGAATCCCTTACGGCACCCCCGTAACTGCGGAAACCGTCCAGACAGTCGACCGCGGCGAAGAAGCATTGCGCTCGCTCGGGTTTCGGCAGTTCCGCGTGCGCTATCACGGTGAGTTGGTGCGGCTCGAAATCGCGACTGATGAGATGGAGCGCGCCCTCAGCTTACAAATGGCAGCCGAATTTACCCGCGTGTTTAAAGCGCTGGGTTTCCATTACGTGACGCTGGATCTGGAAGGATATCGCCAGGGGGCGATGAATGAGGTTCTGAAACTGAAGCCTTCGTCGAACTAACCTCGGTAGAAAACTGCCGCACGTTCGCCCATGCAGTGCGCCAGATAACGGACAACGCTCGTCATCTCAATCAGTGCGTAGCGGGCAAGACTGCCGGAGCTGACACGCGCTACTGGGTAAATGCTCCGAAATACCATGTAGTCGGCACGCAAAAGCAGCCGCTGGAACGTGTTGCTGCCGCACCCGGCGGTCGTAGTGTGGCGCAAAAGGCTGCACAGCAGCTCGTAGTCCCGGTGCAACGACTTCTGGATGTGGTCGAGCGTGTCGCTGCTTTCCCTGTCGATCCGACGTCGATTTTCCAGAAACGTGAGCCCATTCGCTTCCGCTACTACTCTCGAATAGTCCTTCGCGGTCTGGGTCCTCATAATCAGCTGGCATGTATAGCGGAACCAATACATGGCAATCAAGGTGAGGACAAACAGGATTAACGTACCAACTAGCAAACAGGCTCTCCGTGGCCAGCGGTTTCCGACAAATTGCTCGCAAATTCTGTGCTGACGGTATACCGAGCGTACCATCCTGCGGGAGGAGGTTCAAGTACCTTTCTGTACTAAGTACTATCCCGTCGAAGTTAAGGTGTTAGCCGCCCGATTCGAACACCATGTGCTTAGGTTGAATCAGGTTTTGTTTACAGAATTCCAGGTACAAAGCCCAATAGCTTAACGTAATGTAATCGGCGGACCTGTACCCGAGCCGTTCGGCAATCTGGTCGATCCACTCCGCCTGCCCTTCCAGTTCGAAGTAGACGCCGACTGGTGTTTCGTCCAGCGTGGCCGTTCCGTCCCCACCAGCCATCTGAAATTCTGTACGGTATTTCTCATATCGAAACACCAGTTGATAGCCCAGCCCGTGGATGATTTGCTCCATCGACTGGCAGCTGCTGACTTCCACCTCGGATTCCGGCCGAGATTTATGGACCCCCGGGATCTCAGGCCCTTTCCACGTCAGTACACAGCGATCCCCAACCTGCCTCAGCCGGAGCAAATTGCGTCGATTCCGGAGGGCCAAATCCGGTGTGTCAAAGACGCTGTTGGCTTCGAAAAGTCTTGGCGCCGACTCAACGAAGCCATTCGATTCCAGTAACTCCCGTGCCGCAACGACAGCAGGAGCCGTGAGCTTGATCTCGGTCTCGACGCCCCCGGCAGTGCTCATCGGCCCTTCTCCCGCTCCGAAAGGATGATTCGGCACGACAGGCAAATTTCGGCCGACTGGGGCTGCGCCGCCGGTTCGCCACCCAGCAGCAGAGCCAGTTGCCCGCTCCCGACCCTGACCCCAGCGAGCTTCGCTTTCGGCGGTATGGGTTGTCCGCAGGCAGCGCAGGCCCGCGTTTTTTCTTCAGTCACGGCAGCATGTTAGCACGAGGTTTGCGGCCAGGCGCCGCGCCATTGCCCCTCATTTCCTCTCGCCCTCGCTTATGAGACACCTCCCGCACCATTCGTTTCGGGTGCCACCTTGTTCCAGAACGGCATTGCCAACGACACACATTTTCTAAACCAGGGCGGCTGGACTATTCAGACCATGTCCGGCACCTGGATGACACTCGCCAATGGGGGCCCACCGTCAATTGCTTCCGCCACATGGGAAATTCGGCAGGCATCTCGCAGGGCAACCTCGGCAGCCTTGTCGCATCGGGGACTGCGAACATGACTTTCAGTCCCGTCGCCAACAACAATCCGTACTATCAGGGCGGGAGCGCTAATTTCTATCGCGGTTCGGTTGCTGTTTCCGACCTGCCGCTGGCTCCGGGGGACGTACTGGACGAACATCGCACACATTATTAGCGGGGCCGAGCCTTACCTGAGCGCCACCACGGGAGCAGGGTGGAGTCACTCCGATCACGGATTGCGATTCCACGTACGATTTCTCATACGGTCTGACCGGGGTAGTGGGAGCGAACCCGGTGCCAGAGCCGTCAAGCACCGCGTTGTTTGGTTGGCGGATCCGCCGCCCTCGCGTGGCTGGTCCGGCGGGCGTAACGGAGGGCTTAGCCCGGGCTTAGCCCCCCGTGCTGCTCGCTGGCGAAAACCATTTCCCCAGCGTGGGCAGCATGTTACCATGCGGCCATGCGCCCGTAGCTCAGCCGGATAGAGCAACTGGCTTCGAACCAGTAGGTCGGGAGTTCGAATCTCTCCGGGCGCACCACCCTTATCTCACGCGCGTCGGCGACGCCGAAGAATCCATACACTCACCAGCCCGAAGCTTCCCAGAGCAAGGGTCGTCGGCTCAGGGACTGCATCACCGCCAGGCGTGGTGAGGTACGAACCCCGGTTCGCGCTGTCGTCGACTGCAGCCAGCGAGCCACCGCCATAGTTGGTCGTGGCGTTGAAAACCAGCGCTACATACCGGTGATTGGTGTCGATGCTCGACTGCAGCAAGGAGGTCACATCGTATACCCGCCACCCCGTAGTACCGTCCAGGGAGGCAACCGGACTACCACTGAGCTGGCCGTAAGCGGTGGTAAGCTCAGTGCCACTCACATTCGCATACTGAAGAGAAACGCCGGAAAATCCGAAGGAATAAAAATGGTAGCTGACGCTGCCGGGATCAAGTGTGCTTCCCACCAGGCTGTTGATGTCGAAGAACACCATACCCCTGTACCACCACCGGTTCCCGCCGTCGTGATATACATCGATTGTCTGGGCGGAATCGGCTACCCAGTAAGAGTTGGGATTGCTATACCAGTCACGCCCAACCATGCCATCGCCGTGAGAAACAGGGGTTATAACCCCCGCCGAGGCTCAGGGAACCTGTAATAAACATGCGAATAAAACCAGAAGAGTTGCCGCAGCAGCTCTGGCTGTCATAGAGCCTCCTTACCCGAAGGGGCGCACCATGTGGCAGGCACGCGCAGATTCCCTTCCGGGCTGAGCGTTCAGCTCGTGTCAGAGAACGTTGGTTTTCGAGGGGAAGAAGTGAACATGCCGGTTATTGTCGGCACGCCAATTAGTATTCCGACGAAACATTAACACATTAACGGTTATAAATCTATAATGTCTTCAGAGGTCCAGGCTGGGCTGACAGCACGCTCGAACCGTCTCTGAATTTGGCGGCATGTTAAACTCAAAATTTCCCATGCAGATCGAAAAAGTCTATGAGCCTCAACGATTTGAGCCGTCCTGGGCTCAGTGGTGGATCGACCGTGGGATCTTCCGCGCAAAAGCCCGCAGCGGAGGCCATACCTTTTCGGTAGTCATCCCTCCGCCCAACGTCACCGGTGTCCTGCACATGGGCCACATGCTCAACCACACCGAAATCGATGTGGCCATACGCTGGCACCGGATGCGCGGAGACAACACCCTGTGGCTCCCGGGCATGGATCACGCGGGCATCGCGACCCAGATGGTCGTCGAACGCCAGCTGGCGGCCGAAGGCAAGACTCGGCATGACCTCGGCCGCGAGGCATTCGAAGAACGCGTGTGGCAGTGGAAGGCCGAATCCGGCGGCACGATCAAAAAGCAAATGATCCGCCTCGGTACCAGCTGCGACTGGAGCCGGGAGCGCTTCACCCTGGACCCCGGCCTGTCCCGCGCGGTCCGCGAAATCTTCGTTCGACTGTATGAAAAAGGCCTGATCTACCGCGGCGAGTACATGGTCAACTGGTGCCCTCGCTGCCAGACAGCCATCTCGGATCTGGAAACGGTCCACGAGGAAACCGCAGGCCATCTGTGGCACATCGCCTACCCGGTAACGGGCTCCGACGAGAAGCTCATCGTCGCCACAACGCGCCCGGAAACAATGCTCGGCGACACCGGCGTCGCGGTGAATCCGGACGACGCCCGCTACACACATCTGCACGGAAAAACGGTGCGTCTGCCGTTAATGGATCGCGAGATCCCCATCATCCTGGACCCGATGGCCGATCCGACCTTCGGTACCGGCGTCGTCAAGATTACGCCCGCGCACGACCCGAACGACCTCGAAGCAGGCAAGCGCCACAATCTTCCATTCATCAAGGTGATCGACGAGCACGCAAAGATCACCGCGGCGGGCGGGAAGTATGTCGGACTCGACCGCTTCGAGGCCCGCAAGAGGATCGTCGCCGACCTTACCGAACTCGGACTTCTGGTCCGCATCGACGACCATAAGCTGCCGCTGGGCCGCTGCCAGCGCTGCAAAACGCCGGTCGAGCCGCTGGTGTCCACGCAGTGGTTCGTGAAGATGAAGCCGCTGGCCGGACCCGCCATCAAGGTGGTGGAAGACGGTCGCATCCAGATCATCCCCGAGCACTGGACCAAGACTTACTACGAGTGGATGTACAACATCCGTGACTGGTGCATCTCGCGCCAGTTGTGGTGGGGTCACCGCATTCCGGCCTGGCACTGCCCGAACGGACACATCACCGTCTCGCGCGAAGACGCAACGGCTTGCGGCACATGCGGTTCGACGGAACTCCGGCAGGATTCCGACGTGCTCGACACCTGGTTCAGCTCCGGTCTCTGGCCATTCTCCACGCTCGGCTGGCCCGATCGGACGGAAGACCTCGCGACGTACTACCCGACGTCGCTGCTGATCACCGGCTTCGACATCCTGTTCTTCTGGGTCGCCCGCATGATCGTGATGGGCCTCGAATGTATGGGCGAAGTGCCGTTCCATCAGGTCTACCTTCACGGCATGGTTCGCGACGCCGAAGGGCAAAAGATGTCCAAGACGAAGGGCAATGTCATCGACCCGCTGGAGGTAACCGAAAAGTACGGCACCGACGCGGTCCGAATGGCGCTCATGATGGGCGCCGCCCCGGGCACGGACATCACCATCGGCACGGACCGCATTGAGAGCGCCCGAGCCTTCGCCAACAAGATCTGGAACGCTTCGCGCCTGATCTTCATGCGCATGGAAGCGTCGGAGGTCGGGCTGTGGCTCCCTCGCGAATTGAATTGCTGTCTGCCGCAGGGACTTCAGCACAGTTTCGAACTGCCGCTCGAAGACCGCTGGATTTTCAGCCGACTCAACCGGTGCGCCGAACTGGTGAACCGCGCCGTCGAGACCTACCGCTTCCATGAAGTCGCGCAGACCCTGTGGGGCTTCTTCTGGCACGAGTTCTGCGACTGGTACCTGGAGCTGAAGAAACTTCGTCTCGAGGACGGCTCCGGCATCAACTCGCACTGGCGGAACCTGCTCACCGTGTATGAGATGGCGCTGCGCCTCCTGCATCCGGTGATGCCATTCCTTACCGAGGAGCTCTGGCAGCGTCTGGCCGCCGGCTGTACCGACCGTCCGGAATCCATCGCTCTGGCGAACTACCCGCAGTACAACCCGGAAGCGGCAGCTCCTGAAGCCGAGTATGAGATGAGCATCCTGCAGGGCATCATCTCGGCGGCGCGTGAGGTTCGCGCGGATCTGAAACTGGATCCGAAATCGACCGTCGACGCGGTGCTGGTGGTCCGTGAGCCAGCCCGCAACGTGGCCGCGACTCAGGTGCTGCCCATCGAAAAGCTCGGCGGACTGCGGCTGCGCGTTCTCGAATCCCTGGCGGGTGTCGCGGGCGTGAAACGCTCTACACCCGAGTTTGATCTCGTAATCCAGGTAAGCGCCGAACAGGCCGCCACGCACCACCAAAGAGTCGAAAAAGAAATCGCCAACCTGGAGAAGCAGATCGCCAACCAGGAACGCCAGCTGGGCGACGACAAGTTCATGGGACGAGCTCCGGCACACGTGGTCGACACCATCCGGCAGAAGCTGGGCGAATACCAGGCACAGCTCGGCAAACTCCGAGAGTCTCTGCAGTGAACCGCTGGGACCACCCCGAGATTCGCCAGCTGATCGCGCTCGCGCTGGCGGAGGACATCGGCACGGGCGACATCACCACCGAGACCTGCATCCCTGCCGACCGCATGGCGGAAGGTCGGTACTTTGCCCGCGAAGGCGCCGTGGTGGCGGGAGTCGAACTGCTGCCGCTGATCTTCGAGGCACGCGGCGGAGTCGACAGCATCGAGTTGCTGCGATCCAGCGGCGACATCGCCGCTCCCGGCCTCGCCGTTGCCCGCGTTCGCGGACGAGCTCGTACTCTGCTGGAATGTGAACGCACATCTCTGAATTTCCTCCAGCGCCTCAGCGGTGTGGCGACGCTTGCACGCAGGTACGCCGAGTCGGTCACACACACCAGATGCCGTGTTCTCGACACGCGCAAAACGACGCCTGGGTTCCGCCGACTGGAAAAACTGGCAGCTGCCGCGGGCGGCGTGACCAACCACAGAATCGGACTCTGGGACGCTGTCCTCATCAAGAACAACCACATCACCGCCGCAGGCGGGGTGCGCGCGGCACTCGAACGATTCGCAGACACATCTCTCGCCGTCGAAATCGAAGTCCGGACCCTCGCCGAGCTCAACGAAGCGCTCGATTCCGGCGCGAAGCACCTCCTTCTGGACAACCTCTCCCCGGCAATCGCACGAGACTGGATCGCACACATCGGCGGCCGAGCTACCGTGGAGCTGTCCGGCAATATCAACCTCGAAACTGTCGCAGCCTACGCGGAAACAGGCGCCGACTTTGTGTCGAGCGGCGCCATCACGCACCAGGCTCGGTCCATCAACTACAACTTCCGTATCGAGCTCGACTGACCCGCCATGCCGCCTATCCACCGGTTTGCGCGCGTCGATTCGACCATGCTCCTGGCCGCAAAGCTCGCCGCTGAGGGAGCACCAGACGGTACAGTCGTCGTGGCGGACGAACAAACCGCGGGTCAGGGCCGGCTGGGCCGATCCTGGCATTCCGAACCCGGCGCAGGTCTCTACCTCACGCAGATCCTTCGACCCACTCTCGATCCCACGCGCCTTCCCGTCATCACGCTGGCACTGGGACTCGCGACCGCCGAAGCCATCGCGACATCCACCGGAGTCGCAGTCGACTTACGGTGGCCAAACGACGTCCTCGTTGGTTCTAAGAAATGCGCCGGCATCCTCGCGCAATTGTCCGACGGCGTCCTGCTCGCCGGCATCGGCATCAACGTGAACCATACCTCGTTTCCAGATGACATCGCTGGCCTCGCTACCAGCCTCCGGCTCGTCTCCGGCCGTGAACACAACCCCGAAGAACTTCTCACCTGCCTTATCGGTACAATCGCCGAACACTTAGAGAATTTCTTTTCGCGAGGACCCGACCCGGTCCTGCGTGCATTTACCCACGCATCCAGCTTCGTCCAGGGCCGGCGCGTTGTCGCCGGCGAGCCGCCCACGCAGCAACGCGGCACCACCGCCGGACTTGATCCAGGCGGGTTCCTCATGCTCCGCCGCGACGACGGCGCCCTCGTCCGCATCCTTGCAGGAGGAGTAAGACCGGAATGCTCTTAGCGCTCGACGTTGGCAACAGCAACATCACAGTCGGAGTCTTCGACGGCAACCGCCTGGTTCGCCACTGGCGACTTCGAACGGTTCACAATCAGACCTCCGATGAATGGGGCATCCTGCTGCGGAATCTGTTTGACCTTGGCGGCCTCGATCTGGAGCACGTGCACGGCATTATCGTAGCCAGCGTCGTGCCTCCCCTCGATTCCACGCTGGCCACCATGAGCCGCCGCTATTTCGACCGCGAGGCCATGTTCGTCAAGTCGACCACCCTGACGGGCTTAACGATCCTCTACGACCACCCGCGCGAAGTAGGTGCCGACCGTATCGTAAACAGCGTGGCCGCGCTCCATAAATACGGCGGTCCCTGTGTTGTCGTCGACCTCGGCACGGCAATCACGTTCGATGCCGTTTCCGCTAATGCCGAATATCTGGGTGGCCTCATCTGCCCAGGCATTGGCATGTCCGTGCAAGGTCTCTTCACCAAGACGGCGCGGCTGCCCATGGTCGACTTCCTGCAGCCCGACCGGCTCATCGGCACCAACACCGTGAGCAGCATGCAGTCTGGCCTCTATTACGGCGTGATCGGAATGATTGACGGCATCCTCGAACGCATGATCGGTGAACTGGGTCCCCTGACCAAAGCAATTGGCACCGGCGGTCAGGCCGAGCTCATCGTGCCGACCTCGCGTTTCATCCGGCAGGTTGATGCCGACCTCACGCTGGAAGGCCTGCAATTGATATGGCAGAGGAATCAGAAGCAATAAACCCCGGCTCCACGTGGAATTACTTCAACTACTTCACAGAAGTGGAGGAGCATTTTCAGCGGGCGCGCGGAACCGGGCTGTTTTTAATGTCGCCCATCGACTGGGCGCTCGTCGAGAACTGGAAAAACGGCGGCATCCCGCTCGAAGCCGTGCTGCGCGGCATCGACTACGCATTCGAAAAACACTACTCAAAGAAGTCCAAAAGCGGAAAACTAATTAACTCGGTAGCGTGGTGCTCGCAGGCAATTCAGGAAGAGGCGGACGCCATGGCCGGCAACGTAATTATTCGCCGCGAGCCCGCCAAAGCGCCCTTCGAACTCGAGGAACTCCGCCAGTACCTGGAATCGAACCTCGCCACGTTGCGTAAGCTCGACCTGTTCGTTGAGGTGACTGCATCGCTGCAAGCCATATTCGACGCCGCAGAGGAACACTACACCGACCTCGAGCAACTGGAACAGCGCCTCACCGCACTCGAAGAGAAGCTCTCCGCCATTGTGCGAGCCAGCGTGTCGGACGAGGACTTGTTCCGGCACCGTCGAGAACTGGAGGCCACCCTGCGTCCGTATCGCGGCAAGATGTCCGCCGAGCAAATATCGATGCTTGAGCGACAGTACCTCGACCGGCGTATTCAGGAAAGCGCCGGGCTCCCGCGACTCAGTCTTTTCTATCTCAAGTAGCCTCGATTGGTGCCCCGCATTCTGTAATCCTCAATACCGGTCATTTTGACTATTTTGCACATCTCAAAAAGCCGTGATCGCGAGCGCTCGCCTATGATCTCAGCGAACGTTCTCCCAGCCCGATTTACGCCACCCTTGGTTTTGCCGGCGACTACCTCATGCTCGGCCGCGGGTTCTGAAAGGTTTGTCGTCGCAATCAGCGGCTTTCGATGGTTATACCGGAACGTAATGAGTTCCGTGACAACGTCTTCAACCCAGTCGAGGGCACGTCGAGCGCCCAAGTCGTCCAGCAGAAGCACCTCGACTTCCCTCACTCGCTTGAAAACCCCTTGCTGGTCCGATCCCGCCTGCTGACTCCAGCTTTGCTGAATATCAGTCAATAATTGTTGGTAATCGTAAAACAACCCCTCAAACCCTCTCGAAATAAGGTGCTTCATCACGCCGACGCTCAAATGAGTCTTGCCAGTCCCCGGATTACCGATGAACAAGAGTCCCGGCTTTTTAGTATCCGGAAACTCCCACGAATAACGCTTTGCAGGTGAAAACGCTTCAACAAGAGCTGACCGTTGAGTGGGATTGTCTTCCGGAAGTATAAAATTCTCCAAGATTGCGTCAGCAAATTTGGGAGGAATGTTCGCCGAGGCGAGCACCCGCTCGGCGCGCCTTTGCGCATAACAGGAGCACCGCTCCGCTCCGCTCAGACCGTCGCGCTCCACCACGATGTACCCTGTTCCGCTGCATTTCTCGCAAACCGTCGGTGAAGCCATACCTACTCCACCACCGCCAGCAGATCGCCCGCATTCACCGTGGCGCCCTCCTGGACAGCGACTCGGGTCACGACCCCGGCTTTCGGCGATTTGAGTTCGTTCTGCATTTTCATCGCCTCCACAACCAGCACGCCCTGCCCCGCCTCCACTTCCGAGCCTTCAACCACCAGCACTCGAACCACCTTGCCCGGCATCGCCGCCTTCAGCAACTGGCGGCCTTCCACAATCCCTGCCGCGCCGCGCTTTCGAACCGCACGCGGGTCCACCACCTCGACAATCAACGGATCCCCGTCAACTGCAACACGCCCGTCACTGCCGACGAAAACTTCGTACGAGCGCCCCCCAGCCAGCACCGACCACAGATTCGGCCGCACTTCCACAGCCGACCAGTCGTCGCCCACAGCCAGAGCCACTTCCCGGCCGTTCACCAGAATCTTGCGCGTCACCAAAGGCCAGCGTAACAGGTTCACCACGTGCCACCATGGATGCATGAGGTTCCTGCGCGAATGGTGGCAAAAGCTGCGCGACGCGCTGGATCCCAACATGCGGCAGCAGATCACGAAGCTGGGATTCGCGTTCACTGCCACCACCGGGCTCGTTGGACTTGCCGCTTTCGCCTCGGCAAACAACCTGCTTTTCCTGCTCTTCGCCGCACTCCTCGCCACACTCCTCATCTCCGGCTTCGTAAGCCGCCTGGGCCTTGCCGGACTGGAACTGAATCTCGACCTGCCGGATCATATCGCCGCCCGCAGCAAGGTGCACGGGCGCCTCACCTTGCGCAACCGAAAGTGGATCAACCCGTCGTTTTCGCTGCACATCGTCGGGGCGCCCGAGAGCGGTCTGCAGGATAAGCTCTACGTGCCCGTGTTGCCGCCCCGTGGCAGCCTGCAAACAACGGTCGAGCTCTGGTTCGCCAGTCGAGGCCTGCATAAAAAGAACGTGTTCTGGTTTGAAAGCCGGTTCCCGTTCGGTTTTACACATCGACGCGCGCAGGTCCGCCTCGAACGCGAATTCCTCGTCTACCCCTGTATCGACCCGCAGCCTGAGTTCCACTTCGCGCTTTCCGAGCTTGTGGGTGAGATGGACGCCCGACGCCGTGGCCGTGGCAACGACTTTTACCGCCTCCGCCCCTACTCCGCCCACGAAAGCGCCCGTCACGTCGACTGGAAGGCCACCGCCCACACCGGCGAGTTGCAGGTTCGGGAATTCGCCAGCGAACAGGACCAGGTAGTCACCGTCTTCCTCGACCTCCATCTGCCTCCAGGCGCGAATCACGACTGGTTCGAACTGGCCGTGGAATGTTGCGCCTGGCTTGTTCTGAACCTAAACGACCGCGGCATGCGGCTCCGTGTACTCACTCAGCGTTTCGACCGCCGTCTGCCGGAGGAGGTGACGGTTTACGATGTACTCAGGTATCTCGCCCTGGTCGAGCCCATCTTCGGCGCCAGGCTGCTCAGTCCCGATGACGCAAATCTATCCATCGCAGTCAGTTCCCGCTTTGATGAAGCGGCTGCGGAAGGCTGGCCCGGTCCCCGCCTTCCTGATCCTCTGTCTTACGTCCGCAGCCCAGCAGCCTCCAGCGCCGGACGCTGATAAACTCGAGCCCGTCCGAACCGCCATCACAGTGATGGAACACGTGGAAACAGAGGCGCCCGCTTTTGTTTCCGTCATCCCGCGCGAGAGGATTGCCGAGCAGCCTGGCATCAATATTGACGACCGCCTGCGCTCCATCCCCGGCTTTTCCCTTTTCCGCCGCTCGTCGAGCCTTGTTGCCAACCCCACCACGCAGGGCGTATCTCTCCGCGGCCTGGGCTCCAGCGGCGCATCGCGATCCCTTGTGCTCTGGGACGGAGTGCCCATCAACGATCCGTTCGGCGGATGGGTGTACTGGACGCGCGTCGCGCCCCGCGAACTCGAGCGCATCGAGATCTCCCGGGGCGCATCCACCAGCGTTTTCGGCGACCGGGCCATGTCCGGCGCCATCAATTTGTTCTCTCGTCCACTCGGCCGGTGGGCCTGGCTGTCATATGAGGGTGGCAACCGCAACACGCACAGCGTGTCCGGCGGCGGCGCATACCTCTGGAATCGATTTGGCGCTTCGACCAACCTGCGCACCTTCACCACCGACGGCTACTACATCGTGCGTGCAGACCGCAGGGGCCGGGCCGATACCCCTGCCAATGTGCGCTTTGTCGCCGGTAACACCCGGCTCGACTTTCTCGGGCAGTCGGACCGCCTGTTCATTCGCCTCGACATCCTGGCGGAGGAACGCGACAATGGCACGGTATTAACGCACAATTCCACGTCGCTCGGTACGATTGCCGCGAATTACGCGCATAACTGGAAGAACGATACAGTCGGCATTCTCGCGTATCACACGCGTGAAGAATACCGGGCGTCGTTCAGTTCCGTAGCGGCTAACCGCCAGACTGAATCGCTGACGTCCATCCAGCAGGTGCCGTCCGAAGCGGTGGGTGCCGCGGGATTGTGGTCGCACCGGGGCTCGCAGTGGAACCTGCTCGGTGGTGCGGACACGCAGCGCGTCGAAGGCATCAGCACGGATCGCCTCTTCCCCACAGGTACGCGAGTCGGGGCTGGATCACAGCTGCAGCACGGGACATTTGTGCAGTCTGACTTTACCCGCGGCCCACTGAAACTATTCCTCGGAGGACGCAACCAGTTCGCCGGATCGGACACACGCTTCTTTAGCCCCAGTGCTGGATTCGTTGCCGGACGTCGCTCGCTGAGAGCCCGAGGCTCGGTCTTCCGGGCCTTTCGCGCACCAACGCTGAATGAGTTGTTCCGGCCCTTCCGTCAGGGCAACGCAGAGACGCTGCCGAACCAGCTCCTGAAGCCGGAGACTGTCTTCGGAGCGGAGGCAGGCGTCGATTACATCGGCGAAGGAACCCGCGTCTCTGTCAGTTTCTACCGCAATGAAGTGAGCGACATCATCACCAACGTGACGCTGCGCTCGACTCCCGCCCTCATCACGCGGCAGCGGCAGAACGCAGCCTCCGCACTAAGCCGCGGCGTCGATATCAACGCGCGTCATTCCTGGCGTAAGTGGTCCGCGGAAGTCGCGTATTTGCTCGCCGATTCCCGCTTCGGCACAGCCGAGCGAATCCCGCAGGTACCCCGCCACACCGGAACCGCGCAGCTCACCTGGGCCAGAGAAGGCACCCTGGTGTCGGCAGGAGTGCGAGCGTTTTCATTCCAGTTTGAGGACGACAGGAACCAGTTCGTGCTCCCTGGATTTGCCACGCTGCAGCTCTCGGCATCGCAGAGGCTGACCCACGGCCTGAGCGCCACAGCAGAGTTTGAAAACCTGACAAATCGCGAGTACGTGACCGGCTTCAGCCCACTCCCGTTAATCGGAGCGCCGAGACTGTGGCGAGGTGGAATTCGCTGGGATTTCCCCGCGCGTCGAACCAAATAACTTAAGCGGATCGCTCCGCGCTCCAGTGCCGGTCGGACGCCTGGTAGACGGTCAGATCCGCAAGCCCACACTCGTCAAGCTGCTGCCTCGCTTCAGCCACGGTCAAAGCTGCGCAAAACGAGTCGCGCAGCAAACTGGTCTGCAGTTCACTGCACCCGGCCGCATAAATCGCAATCAGCGCCTCCATCTGCTCCACGCTCTCTGGCCGAAACAGATCCCGAATCAGAATCGCGCCGCCGGGTGCAACCACTCGCGCGATTTCCTGGAAGAGCGAGCGCGGATCCGGAATATGATGCACCAGGCTGTTGGTCACCACCAGGTCGACTGTTCCGTCCGGGAACGGAAGCCGCTTCGCATCGGCAACCAGACACAGACTGCCCTCCGGCGGCAGTCGCCTCTGAGCGAAAGCAAGCATCGACGTGGACATATCCACCGCATAAATCACGGCGTCGGCCGGTGATTTGGCGGCTATGGCGGCGGTAATCTTGGCGTTTCCCGAGCCCACGTCCACCACCCGGCGCGGAGATGGGTTTAGCTGCAGAGCCCGTTCGGCGAACAGGGCGTCGGTGGCACTGAAATCCATGGCCTCATAGTCCTGGGCCTCACTGGTGCCATCCATTACTTCTGGTTCGAGTATTCGGTCCATTGCTTAAGGAATCCTGATATTAACAGCCTTCTAAGCACGCCATGGTATATCTGTAGTTTGCCATTGCAAGGTCAAAAAGAAGAGCTCACAGCCGACCTGCTCCTTGCCCACGCAAGTGATTTGTCTGGTCGCGCATCCAACGAAATCAGCACCGCCGCATCCGTTGGCGCGCTGGAAGAAGTCCGGATTCGGTTCTTAGGTAAATCGGGCGAATTCACAGAGTCCCTGAAGCAACTGACAGGGTTGCCGACCGCCGACCGTCCTCGCGCCGGAAAGCTTCTCAACCAGATCAAACGCGAGCTCGAAGATATGCTGACGCAACGTCGCATCGACCTCGAAGCGCTCAACGCGCAGCAGGTCAATTCCATCGACGTAACGCTCCCCGGACGCCGAACCTCGGCTGGCCGTGTGCATCCGCTGACAGCCACCGCGGAAGAGATGAAGCGCATGCTCCGCGGGCTCGGCTTCAGCTACAACGACTACCCGGATCTGGAGACCGAATTCTACAATTTCGATTCGCTGAACACGCCGAAGAACCACTCTTCGCGGGATCTGCACGACTCGTTCTACACCAGTCCGACTCAGGTGCTTCGGACTCATACCTCGGCCTTTCAGGTTCGTGCCATGCGCGCCCACCAGGGTGGCCTCCCCATCCGGGCCATGACTACCGGCCGCTGCTACCGGCGCGATGAGCGGGATGCCTCGCACTCGCCCGTGTTCCAGCAGCTGGACGGGATTGCGATCGGCCGCGGATTGTCCATGGCCGATCTGAAGTGGACGCTCACTGAGCTGGCCCGTGGCTTGTTCGGCCCGGAAGCCACCATCCGCTTCCGTCCCAGCTATTTCCCCTTCACCACTCCCAGCGCGGAGGTCGACGTCAGCTGCGTCGTCTGCCGTCAGCAGGGGTGTCAGCTCTGCTCACGTACGGGCTGGCTGGAAGTTCTGGGCAGCGGTATGATGCGCCCGGAAGTGCTGCGTTCCGGCGGACTCGATCCGGCTTCCTGCCAGGGCTTTGCATTTGGTATTGGCGTAGACCGAATCACAATGCTGCGGCACCGAATCGACGACATCCGCTTACTCTACGCTAATGAAGAGGCATTCCTGCGTCAGTTCTGAGATGCCCCGCCGCATAAGATGATTCTCAACACTGCTTGGCTTTGTGATTACCTCTCGCCACGCCCCGCGCTGGCGGAACTTCTGCCCGCGATTATCAAGGTCGGGCTGGATGTGGAGAAGGTGCTGGTTCTGCGGAAAGAGCTGGCACCGGTAAAGATTGGGTTCGTTCGCAGCAAAGAGACCTTGACCGGCACCAGCGACATGTTTGTGCTGCAGGTCCAGGTTGGGCCGTCTGACATTCGCCAGATCATCTGCGCCTCTGAACATCCCGTCGAAGTGGGCTGGGGCGTTCCCGTCGCGCTGTCTGGCACCGAACTGCCAACCGGCCTGAAGGTCGACGAAAAGCACCTGCATGGAGTGCTCTCTCAGGGCATGGTCAGCCTCGACGGCGAGCTCGGTCTGGTGGCACGAAGCACCGGCGTTCAGGTGTTCCTCGATGAAGCGACCATGGGACAGAGGCTGGTCGATGTGTCCCCGGTGGATGAAGCTCTGGTCCATCTCAAGGTCACACCAAACCGACCGGATTGTCTCGGACTGATCGGAATTGCGCGCGAAGTGGCCGCGGTGCTGGGGATCAGCCTGGTTTTGCCCGACTCGCCAGTTCCTCCGCCGACCGATGGTTGCGCCGCGATCCCGGCGGAAATCGAGGAGCCCGCGCTCAGCAGCCGCTATACCTGCCAGCGCCTGAGCGGTGTTCAGATCGCCCGGTCGCCTGCATGGCTTCACAGCCGGTTGTTGTCGATCGGTTCGAAGCCAATCAACAACGTCGTCGACATCACCAACTTCGTCCTGCATGAGTGGGGTCACCCGCTCCATGCGTTCGACGCAACGCGGCTGAATGACAAGATCGTTGTTCGCAGAATGCGTGCCGGCGAAGAGCTGGAGATCCTGAACGGCGCCAAAATTAAGGGCGAGACGCGAAGCCTCGTCATCGCGGACGCACAGGTCCCCGTGGCACTGGCGGGTATCATGGGCGGCCGCAGCTCGGCGATCACTCCCTCGACGACTGAGGTTGTACTCGAGTCGGCCCATTTTGAGCCGGCCAACATCCGCCGCACCGCCCGAGACCTGGACATTTCCACCGACGCGTCTTACCGCTTTGAGCGCGGCATGGACCCAAACGAGACACTGGAAGCAGCGCGCCGCCGAGCCGCGTCGCTCATCGTAAACCTCTCCCAGGCAAGGGCTGTCAGCGCTGTAAGCGACGCTTATCCGGTTCCTGTCGTGCCGCCCGTGTTCTCTCTCACCCCGCAACGTGTGTCCGGCTATCTCGGCTTCCCGGTAAGCCAGGAAGTGATTCACAGCTCGCTGGTGAGCCTCGGCTATCAGTGCTCGCCAGATCTGCAGCGCATTGTTCCACCCACCCGCCGCGTCGATGCCAACGACCCCGTCGTGCTAATCGAAGATGTCGGCCGCATGGTGGGCTACGAGTCCATTCCGGCAGCCCCGTCGGCGGAAGTCGCCAGCCGGGCACACACTACGTCGCTCGACGACACGCGCGGCGTCGTTCGTCAGTTTCTGGTCGGTCATGGCTTCTACGAAATAAAGGGATACCCTCTGGAAGCAGTGGGCGCCACCTTGTTTTCGCAGTTCGAAGCGCCGGTAATTACGCTCATTAATCCGAAGGTACCGGAGGAGAGCGCGCTGCGGCAGTCTCTGATACCGGCCCTGCTGTCGGCGGCGGCGCGGAATGCCACGCGAAACGCCCAGACCTTCCGCTATTTCGAGATCGACAAAGTGTTTGTGGACAGTCCCGACGGCCCGGTGGAGCGGTGGGCAGTCGGCCTGGTGTCTGGTGGGACTCGCGAGGAATTCGCCTGGTCCGACCGGCGTGTGTCCGACTTTTACGACCTGAAAGGCGTACTTGAGGAATTGCTCGAACTCCTCCGGCAAACCGGAGTGAAGTTTGCTCCGGAAGATAGGTCTGGCTACTCCGCCGGCCGCAGTGCACGGCTCCTTTTGAACGGCCAACCCATAGGCACGCTGGGACAGATCGACGAAGCGATCACCCGTGACCGCAACATTCAGTCGAGCCTGTTCGCAGCCGAGCTCCTTCTGGAGCCACTGGTCGAAGTTTCAGTCGAGCGGCCCGTATTCCGGCCCGTTCCTCGCTACCAGGCCGCGTTTCGCGACTTGTCAGTGGTGGTCGGCAAGAGCGTCCTGTACGCTGACATCGAAGACCTCATCCATCGCTCCGCCGGTCCCGATCTGGAGTCGGTGACCTGCGTCGATGTGTTCGAAGGTGGTTCCATCCCTCGCGATCTCCGCAGCTTGACTGTTTCGATGGTATTTCGCTCCGCTCAGGGCACGCTGGTGGCCGAGCAGGTTAACGACACCATGCAGCGAGTGGCGGAAATTCTCAAGGACACATATCAAGCCCAGCTGCGAGCATAAGAGATCGTTCCCTGCCCTGAACTAAAAACTCAGCTTCAGAGCGAGCTGGATAACGCGCCAGCTCTCGCCGTTCTGGTTGGTAGTGGACGAGCTTGCCGTCGACAGCGTCACACAGCAGGCAGACCCGAAAAGTGAGGGAGAGGTGATCGCAGGCGTACCGGAACTGGCATCGCGCGGATTGCGGAAGTTCGGGTGGTTCAGCGCGTTGAAGAACTCGGCACGAAACACCGCCTTGACCCGCTCAGTGAACGAGAAGCCTTTGGCGACACTGCCGTCGAGATTCCAGTAGCTCGGCCCCTGGAAGATATTGCGGCCCAGTCCAAGACCGCCGGGTTCGGGGAATGTGAACGCGTCCGAGTTGGCGAACAGAACCGGACCGATAACGCCCGGCTTCTCCTGAAGCTGGGCCCTGGGCAGCGCGACGCCGGGCTTCAACGCCGCACGAGACTGGCCCGTATTGTTGTTGGTGAACACACCGGACCGCACGGAGAACGGTTCGCCCGACTGGTAGGTGTAGATGCCGTTCAGGCTCCAGCCGCCAATCAGGGCGTTGACCAGCTTGCTGGCATCCGTGGCGAACTTCTTTCCCTTGCCGAAAGGCAGTTCGAAAATGCCGGTCATATTGACCACATGCCGCTGGTCAAAATCCGAGCGGGCGCGTTCATTGTCGTAGTTACGATTGTCGGCCGGCGTGCGCGAGTTGGTGGTAGTGAGGCCGCCGCCCACCGTCGACCCAACCGGGTCAATCGACAGATTGTCGATCGACTTTGACAGGGTATAGGAGCCATTCAGCAGAAGTCCCTGGCCGAACCGCTTGCGCACGCTCAGCTGCGCCGAGTGGTAAATGGAATCTCCGCCATTGTCGAGGAAGACGATCTGGTTGAACTGTTGATTGGGACGCAGTCCGGAGCGCAGCGTGGTCTGCTCCACGCGGTTGCCGAAGTTGCCGGCGGCGTTCTGGTCGAGATCCGTGATGCTGGCCGTGGCATTGGCGAAGGTGGAATCGATGATGCCCTGCTGCAGCCAGGGCACCGGAGTCGCGCCGCCGCACGGAGTGCCGGTGGCGAGCGTGCCGTCGGGACGGCAGCCATTGCCAAGCGCACGATTCTTCTGCATGGCGAGGAAGGTGGGCAGGGTGCCTTCCACACGCTGCTGGTTCATGTCCCAGATGCGGTACAAACGAGTGCCGCGGCGTCCTACATAGCCGACCGAAACGGCGATGGCACCGGGAAGTTCGCGCTGTAGTGTCAGGTTCCACATGTGGACCGTGGGCAGCTTCAGGTTCGGATCGAAGACGCGTGCGTTGGGCGCGTTGGCGGAGACCTGCCGGGGCGGCGTGAGGAACGTCGACGGCTTCACGCTCGGCGGATTAATCTCCCTTGGGAAACCGGAGCCCAGGCGAACGTCGGTAATGGTCTGGCAACCGGGCGTGGTGCTGATGGCGCCAGAGCCAGCAATCGTGCTTTGGCAGCGATACGTCTGGCCCGGAACAGCGGTGGCAACTGACGATGCCTGGAACGTCGCAATCGGATCGAACGCGACGCCGTAGCCCGCTCGGATGACAAACTTATTCGAGTTGCCCGGCGACCACGTCACACCAAAGCGAGGAGCAACGGCGCCCCAGTTGTAGTTCTTGTACCAGCGGTCGGACTGGACGTAGGTAACGTCGCCCTGGCTCCCGTCGATGGGCTTGTTGGGAACGTAGCTGCGGCCTCCGGCTTCTGAGATCGGTGGGTTGATTTCCCAGCGCACGCCATAGCTCAGCGTAATGTTGCGCTTCACCTTCCACTCGTCCTGCGCGAAGAAGTTGTACTGCTTGGCGCGCTGGCCCTGAGCCCAGAGCGTGACGCCTTCGCCGCTGCGGAAGGGGGCGAACGTGTCGCTGCGAAGATCGCCCTGAAACACCTGCGTGAGGCTGGCGGGAATGCCGAGCAAATCGTTGACGGTCCCCTGGAGACGGTTGGAATCGTTCGACGAAATACCGGGTGTGTTGCCGGTGGTGATCGTCGGAAGGTTGAACGCAGCGCCCGGCGGACGCGTGGTGCGAGACAGCGAGATCGCGGGGGTCAGACTGGTGCCGCCGACATCGGCGCGCTGATCGTTGTGCTGATACATCCGGATGTTCGCGCCGAAGCGGAACACGTGGGCGCCCGTGAGAAAGCTGATGTTCTCAATAATCTGCGGTGTGTTGACTGCTCGGAACGTGCGGCCGTTCGCAGTGTAGTCGACGTCGGAATTGTTGAACGTGAAGCGCGGCGTGTTGGGGAACAGCGGGTTGGCTTCGCCCTGCGTAAAAAGGAATGTGAAACGCGAATAGCCCAGCGTGAGTTCATTCACCACGCGCGGGCTCAGTACGCTGCGCAGGCCGATGGCGATGTTGTTCGCTGGTCGGAACACTTCCCCGCGAGGCGGATAGCCAGGCAGAACCTGAGG
>Ga0163150_10001703_pt1 | contig 36102 bp, 31 predicted proteins | sample OliLakLV19P2IB_FD_148628 | JGI IMG/M metagenome (GOLD analysis project Ga0163150, IMG submission 148628) | Freshwater microbial mat bacterial communities from Lake Vanda, McMurdo Dry Valleys, Antarctica - Oligotrophic Lake LV.19.P2.IB | ecosystem: Environmental > Aquatic > Freshwater > Lake >... | reverse complement strand
TTCTAGTACCCCGAAGTGAAAGCGGCGCTGACACGCCGCAGTCCAAGGCGCTGCGCGCGGTCAAATGACGTCCAAAGATCCGCGCGCAGCGCCTTGGAGTGCGGCAGCGGGTAGCTGCCGCTTTTCATTTCCTGGGTAACTTCGCTTCGCAATTAAGCGCGATTGCCCTGACCGCCACGACTGTTTTGGTGCGGAAAGAAACTCCAACAAATCTTGCGCTTCTCTTTGCCCCGAAGGGGCTACGGCGCGCAGCCTGGGGTTGGAAGGTGCGCGGCTGTATGCGCGCCTTCCTACCCCAGGATCGTGGCCCACCCCTGCTGGTTTTTACCCTGAAGGGGTTACGGCAGTATTGTTAGAGGCTCTAAACATGGAATGAGGTAGCAGCGTCCGCTTCGGTCAGCGCTTCCGCTTTGGCTTCACCCATGCCTTGCCCTCGCTCCAGCACATTCAGATTCCGGCGCTACGAACTATCCTTTTAATCCGGTCATGGTGATTCCCTGAATAAATGTCCGTTGCGCAAGGAAGAACAATACGATCACCGGCGCCGTGATCACGGTGGACATGGCCATGAGCGGACCCCACTCAGCCTCATGGTTGCTTTGGAACTGCTGCAACGCTATCGCAAGCGTGTACTGCCGATCATCCTGGAGATAAATCAACGGATTCAAAAAGTCCGCCCACTGATATAAGAACATGAAGAGCGCCGTCGTCGCGAGCGCGGGTTTGGACAATGGAATAATTACGTGCGCAAAAATGCCCAATTCATTGCAACCATCGATACGCGCGGCGGCGGAAAGGTCCTTCGGAATTCCCATAAAGAACTGCCGCAACAAAAAGATATAGAACGGCGTCCCAAAAAACGCGGGAATGATGAGCGGTTTGAATGACCCCGTCCACCCCAGCCACTTGTACACCACAAACAGCGGAATCAGCGTAACTTCGTAGGGCAACATCATCGTTGCGAGCACAACAACAAACACCGCGTCACGTCCGGGCCATTCAATTCGAGAAAAACTATAGGCTACCAACGAACACGAAACGACCGTCGCAATTACCACCGACGCGCAAATGAACAACGTATTCCGGAGATTCAGCCAGAAATCGATCATGTTGAACGCACGTGGATAGTTCTGCCAATGGATGCCTACCTGCTGCTGGATTTCAACGTCCTCGGGCCAAACCCGCAGTTCTTCGCCCTCGACTAGAATGACTTTCTTAACGTCTTCATTGCCTATTTCCACGCCGGTCCTGCCCTCGTAGGTAATAAAACGGCGTCCCTGCTCGTCGAGCCGTTCGGTCGTGGGAATCCACTGCGGAGGTTCCCCCGCTTTCGGGAATATCTGGGTTTCATGCTTGAGCGACGTCGACACCATCCAGACAAACGGCGCAATAAAAAGCACGGATGCCGCGAGCAGCACGACATGGGCGACAACGGATTTCGCCAAGGACTTAGTCGCCATAGTAATGCACCCAGCGTTTGGAGGTGTACAGCACGCCCAGCGTGCAAATCAGCACCAATACGAACAACATCCACCCCATCGCGGACGCATAGCCCATGTTCAGATACTTGAAAGCCATCTGGTACAAATACAGCGCGTACACCAACGTCTTGTTTGCCGGGCCGCCAGTGCCCGCCGTCATAACGTACACCTGGGTGAAATACTGAAACGCTCCGATCAGACCCATCACCAGATTAAACAGGATGGTCGGCGTGATCATCGGCAACGTTACGTTCCAAAATTTCCGGAGCGGCCCGGCGCCGTCGATGTCCGCAACCTCGTAAAGCGATTGCGGAACATCCGCGAGCCCCGCCAAAAATATGACAACCGCTCCTCCCACGCTCCAAAAACTCATCAAAATCAACGACGGCATCGCCCAATGTTCATCGGACAACCAGTTGGGCAACGAAAGGCCAACGGCCGCCAAGGCGCCATCAACGTTCATCGCCCGCAGTATGCCGTTGAGCAGACCGCTCTCGGGATTCAGCACCCATAGCCACAAGACTGCGGATGCCACCAGTGGCACAATTGTCGGAAGAAAAAAAACCGTCCTATAGACCGAAATGCCCCGGAGCTTCTGGTTCAACAGAACCGCGAGCAGTATGGCAAACACAATGCCCAAAGGGACGGAGCCAACGGTGAAATACAGTGTATTGAACAGCGACGTCCGCAACGTCGCGTCGCCAAGCATCTGCTTGTAGTTATCCAGACCCGTCCAGACTGGCGGGTCAATCGCATTGAAATTGCAAAAACTGTAGTACACGCTCGCCGCAAACGGATAAAGCGTAAAAACGAGAAACCCAAAGATATAAGGTGACGCAAACAATAGGCCATTACGAAGATTGCGGCGTTCAGTTCGGGTCATGGCGCCGCCGCCGACACCGTCTTGGGCCGCACGCGGTCCCATTCCGCGTTCACCTTGGACTCTAAATTTTTCAATGCCGCTTCCGGTTCGCTTAAACCGAACATAACATATTCCCGCGCAACCTGCGTCTGATCCGCAAATAGCCGTCCAACAGGGGATGCCGGGAAATATACCGCAGGTTTCGTCATCAGTTCGTTTACAAACACCTTGAATTTCGGATCGCCGCTGAACCGCTCCTGCGATGCTTCGACGCGCCGCGCCGGTACGTTATGAATCAGAAAGGCGTAGTCACTCGCGGGAGACGGTTCGTTCTCAGACCTCTCCGCATAGAACCATGCAAGAAACGTCAATGCTTCGTCTGGGTTCCGGCTTCCCGAAGGTATGCCGTCGAGGACTGTGGAAGGAGAATAGGAACGGGGAGGCGCTCCCTCCGGTTGCGGTATTGGCGCCACGCCCCAATCAAGGCTGGGGGCATATTTGGGAATAAACGTGCATTGCCATTCGCCTTCGTGAATCATGGCAACCTTGCCTGTATAAAATGGGTTCGTGGCGCTGAAATACGCGCCGCCCGCCGAGAACCCGTTATAGAACGCTTGCGCGACTTCGCTATCAAGCGCGTATGCCGGCGCGTCGGGATCGTTTGGGTCCCTGACCCAGCTCCCTTGCCACTCCAACGACTTGAGAATGTTGGGATCCGATGCGGCCGTTACGCGCGTCCTCTCCTTATCAAACCATTCTCCCCCAAAGTACCCACCCCACATGTACGTAAAGTCCCATGGGAGCCAGGGTAAGAAGCCGATTTGTTCCACCGTGCCGCCAGGCCCGCGCACCGTAAGCTTGGCCGCGAACTCTTCCAACTCCTTGAGCGTGCGCGGCGGGCGTTCGGGATCCAGCCCCGCCTTGCGAAACGCGGCTTTGTTCCACAAAAGACAATAGGAATCCGTCAATGTGGGTATCCCCCACACCCGCCCCTCATGGTTGACCATTTCGTACAGATGATCAAAGAAGTCGTCCGGTTTCATGTTCGGCTGAGTCGCCATCCAGGAATCAAGCGCGACGAAACATCCCTGGGGCGCAAGTTGAGAAAGCGTGTGGGCTTCCATGCTGCACACGTCCGGCGGCGCGCCGCTGGCAATCGCGGTCAGCAACTTCTCGATGCGCCACCCGACGCTCAGTGTCCGGACGTAGATTCTGTCCTGACTCGCATTGAACTCGCGAATAAGCTCGTTGTGTGTTTCATATTCGTGCCCTTGCGAACGGTCCCAATAGGTAATGATTTTTCGGCCGTTACGCAACGCCTCGCGCTCAGCCTCGGACCCCGCTTCGGACGGCCAAAGAAACGCGAGCACAACTGCGCAGGCGAGCGCCATGCCTAACCAGGAAAGGTACGTCCTGAACAACTGCCAAACTCCACCCTGTTTGGTCACGCGCTGGGTAAACTGAAGAGGACAGCCCTCTCTTCCCTGCGCAAGCCAATCAATCCGCTTGCACGGCGCCAGCGGAAACGTTCGCCTATTATGCGCGCGCGCACTAACGTTTTCCAGCACTTCGCCGTATTTTTTGTTTTACGTGAAGAATCATGTGTACGCTGTGGCTTGCCGTGGGAGAGGTCAACGTGAAAATTGGCGTAGTAAGGCGCGACGATGAGTCCATCGTGGCTGTTTCGATTGACGGACGTTGGGTGGATTTCACCCGGGCTTTTCGCGTCTACGAATTGCTGGAACACCAGCGGTTGGGAATGCCTATCCGCGATCTGCTGGAGTTGTTGCGCGCGGGAATGCTGGAAGCAGACCGGATGCATGAAATCATGGCCGCGCTTAACAAGCACGCCCTCATCGAGAAATATGCCCTGCGCGAACCTCTTTCCTTCGAGTTGCCGTATCGGCCGGGAAAGATTATCGCGATAGGCCGCAATTATGCGGCCCATGCAGCCGAGACGGGCCACGACGCGCCTACGGAACCTATCTTCTTCTCGAAATCGCCGACGGCGTGTATCGGGCCTGATCAGGCAATTGTCACGAGACCCGAATACGGCCGGGTAGACCACGAGGGCGAGCTGGCGGTAGTTATCGGAAGGGTGGCAAAACAAGTTTCACCGGAAAATGCGCGTGAATGTGTTGCTGCGTATACGTTGCTCAACGATGTTACCGCCCGCGAAATGCAGAAGCGCGATATCGACGCTGGTCATCCCTGGTTTCGTTCCAAGAGCCTGGATACGTTTTGCCCGTTTGGACCCTATCTCGTGTTGCGTGAGGCGCTTGCGTGGCCGATTACCGTTGACATTTCCTGCACGGTCAACGGGGAAGTCCGGCAGGCAAGCAACACGGGCCGGTTCATTTTCGGGTTACCGGAAATCATTTCATACGTGACGCAGTTCATCACGCTTGAGCCTGGCGACGTGATCTCGACGGGGACGCCCGAGGGCATTTCGGCGATTATGCCCGGCGATGTCGTCGAAGTGCGCGTGCCTGAAATCGGCGTGTTGCGCAACCCCGTCCTGGGCCTGCGTTAGTGTCATGAATCCCAAATCCTTGACAAAAGTCATACGCATAATCCGATCTTCAAAGTCCCCCTTTGAATGGGGATGTAAGGTCCGATTTCCAAACTTCATATCGAACGAATCTCAAACTCGGGACACTAGACACTATCCGCGAATCTTTCGCTGGAGCAATGCGATAAGCTGCGCTGTTGCCGCGCTCGACTTGATCTCCTTTGAAATTTTCTGCGCGGCATAAAGAACTGTTGTATGGTCCTTCCCGCCGAAAGCCTCGCCAATTTCCGAGTAGGAGAGCTTGGAAATCATGTCTTTGCAAAGATACATTGCGAGTTGCCGCGGATACGACACCTGACGCTGGCGGTTCTTGCCGCGCAGGTCCGATATACGAACGTCAAAATGCTCGGCAACAGCCCGCAACACAATCTCAATATTGATCGGCTGAAGCCGATCCTTTCCGATGAGATCGCGAAGCACTTCCTCCGCAAGCTGTTGGGTGATCGTCTTCTCCGTCAACTTTGAATACGCAATTAGGGTAACCAACGCGCCTTCCAATTCGCGGATATTGGACGTGATGTACTTCGCAATGCTGTTCAGCACGTCCGGCGGGACGATAAGGTTCTCGCGGGCCGCCTTGTTTTGAAGGATTGCTATCCGGGTTTCAATGTCAGGCGGTTGAATATCCGTGACGAGCCCCCACTCGAATCGCGAAATAAGGCGGTGTTCGAGACCAGGAATCTCTTTGGGTGGACGGTCACTCGAAATGACAATCTGTTTGTGCATGTCAAAAAGCGTGTTGAACGTATGGAAAAACTCTTCCTGCGTCGCTTCCTTGCGGGAAATAAAATGAATGTCGTCAATGAGCAATACATCTGCTTTCCGGTACTTGGTGCGGAATCGGACCGTAGACTTCTTCGCGATGCTCTCGATGAGCTGGTTCGTGAAGTGCTCGGAGGAGATATAGCAGATGCTCGCGTCAGGCCGGCGCTGAAGAATTTCCTGGCCAATTGCCTGCATCAGGTGTGTCTTGCCCAGCCCCGTGGCTCCGTGCAAAAACAGGGGATTGTACGCCCGCCCCGGAGATTCGGCGACCGCGCGCGTTGCCGCGTGCGCAAACCGGTTACCGCTTCCAACCACAAACCGGTCAAAGGTATACCGCTGGTTGAAATGCTGCAACTTGGGCGCGGAGGTGGCGCGCTCGTCGCGAATACGGGGTAACTGGAGTTGCTCCGGCTTCGCGTGAACAACGTGCGGGCCAGATTCGGAGACCGCCACGCGAAACTCAATCCCGCGGAGATCGGGGATTACCGCGCCGGCGCATGCGGACACGGCGTCCAGGTAATGTTCCCGCAACCAGTCCGCAAAAAACTTGTTCGGGACCCCGACTACGAGCAATCCATTTTCATAGGACTCGAATCGGGTCTGAGAAAACCAGTTGTCGTAACTCAGTTCATCGAGAATTTTCTTGAGCCGTTCCTGGGTCTGTTCCCAGGGATTCAATTCGCTGGATACATCCCTACTGCCATTGTGTGCTGGCAAATGTCGAACCCCCTTCCGCTAACAGAGGATCGATACCCGCGAAGCGCCCCCATCGAGACACCCCGCAAGTCTCCTGGTCCCCACCTTATGTTCCCCTTACGAACAAGCATCACCTTGAAATGACGTTGCCACTTCCAAGTGACTGACCGTGCAACCCACCATCTCGCGCGCAACGGTCAGCACTGCGATCGAGATTTGCACGGGTTATCCACAAACAATCCACCGCATAAACGCGGCCTGCAACCATGATGTGGGTGGCGGAGTTTGCACTACGATCCGCCAGACTGTCAAGAGGATGTTCTACGTGATTGACGCGGGCGCGGTTACGTGTTCTTGCATATTGCGCAAAACGTGTAATGCCGCGCACGTTGCCGGAAAAGCCGCCATGGGACGCATGTTCCGCCGGCATTTGGCAACGTTTCTCCCCAGACTCGATCAAGCGCCGCAACCCATCACTCACCGATCAATCCCCCTCGACAAATAGACACGATCCTGCCGCCTCTGTGGAAGTAATTCTTTTTCGGAAAGGAAGCAACTCACCCTGGCCCAACCGCGGGATCGCGCGTGCGCGCATCGTTATCAGCGGCAGCAGCCCCAAGAATTTGAGTATAACATTCGTCTGCATTCGACGCAAGAGATAAAACAAAAAATGTGAGCGTCACGCGTCATTTGTTTATGCATGCGCAAGTGCAAAGCGCAAACCACATCGCATGCGTGGCATGGTGGAGATAGTGGACAAACGCAGGTATGCTATGCGTCCCGGTACGTTTTCTCGAGCATAAAAAATGTTGTCCACTTCGTCCATTCAAAAACCGCGCATCGCTATCACCATGGGTGATGTCAATGGCATCGGTCCTGAAATTCTCGCGAAGGCGCTATCGCGCGATGAAGTGTTCGCGCGATGTGAACCCATCGTGTACGGCGCTGTGGAAACTTTGCGCGCCGCGCGCCAAGCCTTGGGTTTGCCTGCACCGGAACGCGATGCCGCCATCGCAACGGGTGAGTGTGCGGCGCCCCTTCTTGATCCGGGCACAATCCAACCCGATGCCGGCCGCGCTGCGCTATCGTGGATTCGCGCGGCCATCTCCGACGCGATGCGCGGAGTTGTCGATGCTGTTGTCACATGCCCGATCAACAAGGAATGTATCCACCTCGCGGGTAGCAGCGCGCTTGGCCACACGGAAATGCTCGTGGAAATGACGGGGGCTGCCGGCTACCGGATGTCGTTGTTTTCCGATCGCATGCGAATAGTCCATGTCACCGGTCATCTTCCGCTGGCAGACGCCATTGCGCAGGTCAAAAAAGATCGAATCGCGGAAACCATTCGAATCGCGCACTTCGCCCTCGAACGGCTGCCGTTGTCCCGCCGGCGAATCGCGGTCGCGGGATTGAACCCGCATGCCGGTGAAGGCGGCCTCCTGGGCGCCGAGGAGGCGCGCGAGATTGGACCGGCGGTGGATCTGTGCCGTAGCGAAGCCATCGACTGCGCGGGACCGTACCCGCCGGATACTGTGTTTCGCCGCATGGACCTTGGGGAATTCGATCTGGTCGTCGCCATGTACCACGATCAAGGTCATATCCCGCTCAAGCTCATCGCCATGGACGAAGGCGTCCAGGTCACGCTCGGCATACCCATCGTGCGGACTTCGGTCGATCATGGCACCGCGTATGACATAGCGTGGAAAGGCACGGCCCGGGAAAATAGTTTAGTGGCCGCAATACAATTGGCAGTACAATTCGTTGCGAACCGCGGCCACGGAGTAGTTCGATGAATGGCGCCCGTGCAGTCTTGTTCGCCTTCGTGCTCTTGTTCGGCGCCGATGCCAGCGCGGACATTTTTACCAAGCATTCTGGCCGGCTGCAGGTAGGCTCCAACCCCGTCTGCATTATCGCTGAAGACCTGAACGCCGATGGCATTCCCGACATTGTCACCGCTGACCGCGGCGCGATGACCAACCCGCGCGAAGAACGTCCAGCAAACGACGAGCTGTCACTACTCGAGTCCCAGGGGCCCATGCAATTTGTTGCCCGACCGCCACTGCGCGCCGGATTCGCGCCGTATTGCGTCGTCGCCGCGAACATCGATGCGCTCAAAGCGCCGGACCTCGTGGTAGCCAGTTTTCACGATGCGCGCCGGCGCCATATCACGCTCTTCCGTAACCTCGGCGAAAGCGGATTCGAGCCGATCACATTTTCGGCGCCGGACCTGAATCTGCGCTATGCGCGCATGCGAGACAGCGACCAGGAGCCTATTTATACCCTTCCCGGTATAACATCGTTGGCAGTGCGCGAGATGAATCATGACGAATTCCGCGATGTGGTAGCCACGGGCTGGTCCGCCGATGTCCTGATTTTTTTTCCAGGAGACCGTGACGCCTATTTCGGAGAGCCCACACTTATCCCCGCGCCCGGCGGACCGAGGGACGTTCAAGCCGCAGACTTAGATGGCGATGGCGATGTCGACCTTGTGACAACCATGTACAATTCGGGTGAAGTGGTCGTTTGGAAGGGCGCGGGAAATGGCGCGTTTACGGAGGCCAACCGGTTTTCCAGCCGCGCGCCGCTCCCGCACAAGGTCCGGTTGGCGGACTTCAACGGCGATGGGAAACTCGATATCGCCGTCTCGCATTGCTTTACGACGGATGCGATCATGCTGTTCTTCGCGGACCAGGCAAGCGATTTTGCCTACAGCGTATCCCAGGAGATTTCAATGTCTCAGCGGGACAACCGCCAGGCGGTCGACGATGAAATTCGCGACTTCGTAGCCGAGGATTTGAACGGCGACGGCCGAATCGACCTCGCCGCCGCGTGTTATGCTTCCGCCCGCGTGTGCGTGTTCGTGAATGTGTCGGGAAACCCGGGAGGGGGCATCGCGTTTCACCGGGAGATTTATTCGTATAAAGACGCGCGGCCACGGGCATTAAGCGCGGCGGACTTCAACGTGGACGGCAAAATGGACCTGGCAGTGGCATTGTGGCAAGTGAACGCGGTTGCCTTCCTCCTCGGGCAGTAGCGCATTATTTCGCGGGCCGCGGCTTTCGGATTCCGCGCACGTCCCGGACAAGCCGAATGTAATGCTCTTTGTTCAAAGGCCTTCCGCCAAATCTCGCGTCGTTGTAGGTTTGCACGAGCGATAACACCGTTTCGCGCTGTTCGGGCAGGTTTGATTCCACTTCGCTGAATAACTCACGAGCGCCAATGGTATGACCGTTCACACCCAGCGCGTGCAATCTGCGCTTTAATTGACTGTACATCCGCGTAGCCCGTATCTGGTCTTCCGTAAACTGCACGATCGCCGCGTGGCGGCGCCGCAAGGCAGCACTGCGATACATGACGAAAAGGCCCCAAAATGCCGCCAGCGCGAGGGCCAAAATGAGCATCGCGCGCGGCAGGCCCTGCGCAAACATCCCCAACGAAGGAAGCGCGCTACGCATCGTTTCAACATCGAATCGCACAAGGCCAATCGAAAATGAAATTAGGTTTCCAAGGTCAATCCCGCTGTTAAAACCTACAATGTCCCTGTAATACATGATTTTCAGGTTCAATACGTTGCGGGTAAACCATCGCTGAAGCCTCGCGAGAAGCGAATTGTCCATTTCCAGAATGCCGGAGGGATCGAACAGACGCCATCCTACCCCGATCAAATAGACCTCTACCCACAGGTGGGCGTTCCGTTTACGCACAATGTAACCACCATCGTCTTCGCTCCAGTCAAAGGCGGTCGTCTTGTAACCCGAAGCGACGCGCGCCGGAATGCCCAAACTGCGAACAAGCATGCACATGCTGCTTGCATACAATTCGCAATGCCCTGCTTTGCGCACGAAAAGGAATGCGTCAACCGGATCGTCTTCGGGTAGCTCTTCCAGCGTATTGGTATAGAGAAATTCGGTGCTTTGAAGGTATGCCTCAATCGCGAGCGCTTTTTCGTATGGGCTGTCGAGATTTGCGGTCAGATTGCGGGCAAGGGCGGCGCTGCGGCCGCTTAGCCGATGGCTCGTGTACACCGTGAGGTTTCGGTTCCTCGTGAACTCTTCCGCATAATTCGCGGGCGCGGAACTCAATTCGCCTTCCGTAAACTCCAGCAATTCCGAAATTGCCTGATACGAGAATGACTGGCTGGAGGAGCGCCCAATGCGGATCGTAAACGGGTCCCAGTCGTCCGGCAGGAACCGCGTGCCGTCTGGCGGAATGATTTTCGTCAACAAGGGCATCGCCGGCACGCCCACTCGATCGGTCGTGCTCTCCAAAAATATTTCCTGCTCGACGAGCCTGTTGCCTTGACCAGCGGTCACGCGCTCGAGCACGCCCCTGTCGCGCGTGCGCCATTCGTGAAATTCGAGTTCGCCGGGGTCGCGCGACCATTCGTCGCCCACCAGTTTGTTGTAACTCGTCACCCGCCAGTAAATTCCACCCGTATCATCCGTCGGGGGTTTGCCGGTCGCTTCCCGGGGAAAGCGCGCCAAAAATACCGTCTCTTCGTCTCCGGCAATGGTCCCGCCGCGGGAAAGGTTCACGCCTTCATCCAGCCCGGAACGCAGGGGCTGATTCAGTATGTTGCTGCGGCCGAACACACCTGCTTCCATGCGCGGCGTGAACATGAAAAAGACAAGCGTCACCATTACGCAGCCCAGTGATAACACCGCCAGCATGGGTGCAACATTGACGGTGTCGCGTTTTGCCCCGGTCACCCACTGCGCGATTTCAGGTGGAAGGAAGCCGCGCCGGCCGGTCTGCGGCAGGAGATCGGCAATGTTGCCTTGCGCATTCGCGACGGTTTCGGCATAAATCTGGACGGACGCGAATGCCCACACCGCACTCAACACAAACAATGGCATCACTAGCCCAAACGCGGGGTCAGGGCTTTGCGCAACGGCGGCCACTAGCAGGAAGAACGCCATCAAAAACAGGTATCGATACTCGCGCACCCCTTTGCGATGTAGAAACAGATACGTTTGAATATAAAGGAGGATGGTCATTAGACCCGTAATCAGGTTTTGGACGAGCATTGGGATGATAAAGATTGTGAATCCCAGCGTCAGTATATGGGTCACGCGCCGGTACATGGGCCGGGCCGCGTCGAAACGCTCGAACACCGGCATAAGACCAATCAAAAGCAGCGGGACCAACGCAATCTCAGGCCCAAATGAGTCAGTGGTCGCGAGCGCCAGATAACTCGCAAATGTCATAAGCGCGAGGCTGATGCGCACTGTGCGAAGCGATTGCTCAGGCATGGATCACCTCCCGAGGGTCAAGCACGCGCACATTTCCGCCAGATCGAATCTCGCCCCATTGCGCCGGATCGGGTGACACCATCAGTATCGAAGTCCGGCGCGGGTCATCCTCCTGCGCCGCGCGCCAAAACGGGTCTGCCGCGGTCGGTTCCGCCGGTTCAATTCGCGCGAGCAGTTCCAAAACTTTGAGCGTCTGCGCGGTGCCTTCGCCATCGGGCAGAATCAGCGTCGGCGTAACGATGGCCACCTTGAACTGACGGTTCAGTAGGGTCACGGCAATCGATGCAATGAGTTCGACGGATTCTTCAAACCGTTCGTAAAAATCTTCGACGTCTTGCCGGAGCCGGGAGTCAAACACGATGACAACATACCGCGCGGTTTGCTGTTCAAGTTCTTTTACCAATAGTGTCCCCGTCCGCGCGCTGGCGCGCCACGATATGAACCGGAGATCGTCACCGGGAACATACTCTCTAAGACTGAAAAACTCGTCGCCGGGGCCTTGCGCAACCTTCGGTAGCTCACCGTTTCCACGTAATTGATCAATTAGCGCAGTCCGCGCCGCCAGAACACGCGGATACACCAGCACCTCCGTCTCGATATCGAATCGGCGCCGCGCCTCGATTAGGCCAAATGGAAATGACGTCACAAGATCGATTGCGGGAAGCAGACGCCGGCCTCGACGCGTGAACTGCTGGGTCGTCCTTACCTGCGCAACGCGGCCCGGTGGAATCGCCAGCACGTATCCGGTGGACTCGCCGCGTGCATCCGCGTTCTCGCAACGGATAGATGACACCGGAAGAAACTGGCGTTTGTTCGTAATTCGCACGAGTATTCCAAAAGGCTCGAACCGGTTCACGGCCATTGGCGCTTCTCGCGCCACTTCGAGGTGCATCAAACCGCGGCGGCTGAGAATGAAGGAGAAAAACAGAAAGCTCCCAATCGCGCCGAAGATGAGGTAGTACAAGTTGATTCCGGAGTTCCACGATGCCAACAACGCCAGCAACGCGCACACGACAAAAACCTGGCCGGTGCGGGTCAGTCTGCGCCGTGATTTCCGCGTGCTTTTGAACATTTGTCTTACTCGGGTACGGGGACCAACTTTAGCGCCTCGTGGATGATGCGGGACCGCGCGCGCGCGGACGCAATAGGGTTGCCATCTCGCGACTTGACCAATATCCGGTGTGAAAGTATGGGGATAGCCATCTGACGGACGTCGTCGGGCGTGACAAAGTCCCTGCCCTCGACAAGCGCGCGCGCCTGGCATGCCTCGAAAAAGGACACCGACGACCGCGGGCTCGCGCCAAGTTGAACGAACTCGCTGTCGCGCGTCGCCTGTACAATCGCAAGCATGTACCGCGCAACGGATTCCTCGACCAGAATTTTTCCCGTCAACCGTTGTAGATCAACGACGTCTTTCGAGGATATCGCCGGTTTCAATTGTTCGAGTGCAACCTTTGGATCGCGCCGGCGCATGATGTGAAGCTCATCTTCGTCGCCGGGATACCCCATCTCAACGCGGAGCATGAACCGGTCTAGCTGCGATTCGGGAAGCGTGTAGGTCCCTTCGTATTCAATCGGGTTTTGCGTTGCCAGAACGATAAACGGATCGGGTAGTTGGCGGCTCAGTCCATCAATCGAGACCTGGAATTCGCTCATGGCCTCCAAAAGCGCGCTTTGGGTCTTTGGCGGGGTACGGTTGATCTCGTCCGCCAATACTACGTTGGCAAAAATGGGCCCCTGCCTGAACTCGAAATCACTCGTGCGCTGATTCAGAATGGATACGCCGATAATGTCGGATGGCAGCATGTCGCTGGTAAACTGAATACGGTGAAACGTACCCTCGATCGACCGCGCCAACCCTTGCGCCAAAGTCGTCTTGCCCATGCCCGGCACGTCTTCAATGAGGATATGGCCCCGCGCCAGTAGTGCCGTTACGCAGAGTTTGACCACTTCCTCTTTGCCGAAAATGACTTGCTGAATGTTGTCGACAAGGCGGGTTACCCGCTCATCGACAATGGGTTGCTGCGTTTCCCTTGCGGTTGCGATCGCCATGGTGTCTCCCGTGCAGGTAATAGGTATGAAGATATGAATGCGTATACACGATGTGCGTACTCGCGCGGCCTCGTTTGGTAGCGCCCAATTAACATGCGTGGCAGGGACTACTACCAGTTTATCCTATCATAACCAACGTTCGAACCAATCATCCGCCTGCTCCAGTGCTTCAACCGTCATGCCGTGACCGGCACTATGTACGTACTGCGCAAGCGCCTCGGATGCGCCCAGGTGTTTATAGATCGTCTTTGCAGCTTTCACTGCTTTCTCGCAGCTCTTCGTGTTCGATAGCACTTCGTCCGTCAGTGACGTAATCACCAGGGTCGGGCAAGGCGCCACCAGCGCGAGCAGGTGTTCCCAATCGAAGGGATATTCCTTCTTCTGGATTGCCTCGCGCAGCTTTGGCAATTGAACAAACCCGTTTTCGTTTGCCCAACGGTCAGCATTCTTGTCGTCTGCAAACCGTGTGAAACCGCAGCTCGCGACACAAGTCTGCACGCGCTGATCGAACGCCGCTAGCAACAACGCATTTGTTCCGCCCATGCTATGCCCAATGACGCCGAGCCGCGCGGGATCGACGCGCTTGATATCGCAGAGCGCATCAAGTGCGAACGTGTGGTCCTGCAACATTTTGCTCAGCACGGATTTCTTGGGATGGTCCTTGTAGAAATTTTTCGTATCGTAGGGTTGGAGCCCGTGGGACTGGCGCTCACCTGAAGTGACGCAATCCGGCGCAATCGTGACGTACCCCAGCTCTGCATACCGCCGGGCAAACGCGAGTTGCGGATCGCCTTTGACGCCGCCCGGTTCGTCTTTCCCCTGAGGCGTCATCTGATGACAGCACAGTATCCCCGGGACTTCCTCGCGCCCGTCAGGTACGAATAGCCAGGCGGAGACCCGTTCCCATTCATCGACGAAATAGTTCACCCGTTTCCGGCTGTACCCTGGAAACGACTGTTCGTCCAGCGTCTTCATCTGCAACTCGACGCGTTCGGTATCGATCTCGCCAAGTACCCCGCGGACCGCCGTTTCAATCTGATTGCGGACCGCGGGCCATTCGGACAACCCTTTGAGCTTGCTCAACTCTTGCATGGATAAAGCGGTTCCTCCGGGCATCATGCTAGCAATCCCGGCAAGCGCGGTGCAATTAGATTATTGACGCAGCACCAACTCCTCTTTGGCGATACCATTCGCATGGCATGGACGCAGCCCCGCGGTCAATGCTATTGTCAGCAGAAATTCGAGGTGCCAGGTCTTATGCTTTCCAGAATCGTCTCTTTATTCGCGCCCGCGGCAGACACATCACAGGAGACGCACGCCGAACGACTGCGCCTCGCAACCTGCGTGCTCCTACTAGAAGTCGCTGGCGCCGACAATGAATTCTCCCCCGGAGAATGTGAACACATCGTTACAACGCTGAAAAAGCGGTTCTCGCTCTCCCAGGAAGACGCCGAAGAACTCCTCAATACGGCTGAAGCCCGCCGCGCGGAATCCTTCGACCTCTGGAAATTCACCAATACCGTGAACGCAGCCTGTAATAACGACGAGAAACAGGAAATCCTGCGCGAAGTCTGGCGCGTCATCTTCGCCGACGGCAACCTCGACGGCCACGAGGACTACATGATCCACAAACTCGCCAAACTCATGAACCTCACCCACCCCCAACTCATCAAAGCGAAATTGGCCGTCCGCGAGGAAATTTCCGCGAAATAACGTATCGATACGGAACACCAACCGGCGTGCGTTGACCATTTGCTCGCGGTTTACGCCAAACGATTCAAAAAAAACGCCCGGCATGATAAGCCCGGGCGTTAAAAATTGAACTATTTGCTAAGTCACTTCGGAACGCATCTTTTGTGTGCGCGGAAAGCCAGGAGCAATCCCGAGCACAGCAGCACTGCCGATAGTATCAGCAACGTCAGCCAATTGCTCACCGGCAGAGCAGGTGTATCGAACGGGTTAAGCGGGTCGGTGCCCATCAACAATTCAATTTCATCCGAAATGCCGTCGTTGTCGTCATCGGTATCCACTGCGTTGTCTTGACCGTCGTTGTCAGTATCCAGTGGGAACGCATCAGACCCGTCTGCGATGCCGTCGTTGTCGTCGTCGGGGTCGCTTATGTCCGGAATGCCGTCGTCGTCGGTATCGACGAGTGGCGCGCCTTGTTCCGCGCCGAGACCATAGGTCGAGAAGCTGTTTAATGTAAACGTGATCGTGTTGGCAACTGTGTCGCGATCTATGATCGTGGTAATCTCATCGCTGAACGTTCCCGTTCCGGTATTGAACCGGAACACGCGCATCGTTGATTCATCCAGACCGTCGACTTCCGCGTCCGTGTACGAGATGGTCACTTCGAGCGCGGGCGAGAATGTCGTGCCGTCTGGCCCAAATTCGCGCACCACCGGAATCGCGTCGATGCCCGCGGGCAATTGCGGCGACGAAACAGGATCGATGGGCGTCGTGATCGCAATCTCCTGATCGGCGCCATTGGGGTAATTGATGGTCGTCGCGGCAGGCACACGGAGGCTGGTGCCGCTGGCGTCCGACGCGGTTTGCGGCACAACCGTCAGGATGTCGTTGTTGCCAAGCTGCGTGCCTGCCATCGGCACCGTGATTTCCAATGTGGACATATACAGGTGGGGGACTGCGGCAATATCGCGGATAAATGTGAACCGCGTGCCGCCGTGCGTCGGGGTAATCAAGCCTTGGTTACCGGGTTCCGCGAGCCGGACGTCCGCCTCGAACCCATCGGCATTGGCCACCATGATGTCGAAATCGCCCAACAGGAAGGAAGGGAAGTAATCATCGTCCGCGAATACGTTGTTCCAATCTTCGCTGAAAAATATCAGACTCTTGTCCTGCGAATACGCAGGCGTATGCGCAAAGTTTTCGCTCTCCGCGGTGCGAATCTTGATCATGTCGGGATCATTCGCCGACGTTGGCGCCAGTGATGAAATGTCCGTGGCCGGCAGTTTCGGCGCTGCAAGGATCGCTTCGAGATTCTCCACACCGTAAATATCACCCAAATCCGGCGCAACACCGAGCGCGCCTACGCCGTGGTAGTCCGCAAACGTCAGCGAGGTTCCATCGGGCGACACGCTCGGCCAATCCGCGGATACGCCACTGGTTGTGAAGTTGGTTACGTAGACAGGATCGCGAAACGGATCCTCATCACCATTGACGAGGATTGGTAGCGCGACGACTTCGCCGCTGCTCAGCGCAAACGCCCAGTTGTTGTTCGCGAGCGCCGTCATGCTCGTATCATTGAGCGAAAAACCGTGATTCAATGGCGTCGTAATGGTGGCCAATTGACCCACGGGGGGAATGACGATTTTCGATCCGCCCACGAACAGCGCGGAATCATCGGGTGTCCAATAAATTGGCGCATCAGGTGACGCCGCGAAATCGCTCGTGATACGCCGCCAGCTTGATGGCGCGCCAACGTCAACGAGAAAGATTGATGGCATGAACGTACTCGCGTTTACCGCCCAAAACGCTACCTTCGTTGCATCGTTTGACGCGCGCCCAAAGAAACCCCAGCGCCCCGCGACATTCGATCCATCACTCGCTTCTCCGGCGTAGTACGCCGCGTCGAGCAATTCCGTCTCCGAACCAAGCGCGTACTGCGGCCCAAACGGAAGCACGTCAGGAACTATGCTGACTTCCGTCGTCACCCGGAACGGAAATGTCCCGCCACTCGGAAACGTCACTTCCACAAAGAACGCCTTAAACCCGCTTCCGGGAATGGTGACGTTGGTGACATATTTTCCCGGTGAAGATTCGGCGAGGACCGTGTCCGAATATATGCCCGTGTTTCCCACATCGGGCCAACCGAACTTGCGCTCCGGCTGCGTGCTTGATTGCCACAACCGCACACCGTTTACGATTGGTGTCCCCGAAATAATCTCGACCTCGATCTGCCCGTCATCGCGTTTCACCCAGGAAATATCAGGACGCGGCACACCATTCAATATCATTGTGTACCACGCCTCGAGATCGCTTGCGGCATCCGCGGTCTGGCTGAGGCCATGATTGTTATTTTGTACGTACCGGAGCCGCTTCTCGCCCACCAGGCGGTCCCAGTAAAACTGCGATGAATCAGGGAGGAAAAACTGGTCCTGCGAGGAGTTCATAATGAACTTTGGCATTGTTAACCGATCACGATACGAGAACGGCTCAACATATTCCTGCAACCTGTCGTATTCGGGGGTGTTTTGATATTCAAAAATGCCGTGGTCGGTATAATCGTGGACCGCATCCGCATACCCGCCAATCGCCTGGAAGTGGTGTACAAAAGACCGTTCCATGTTCAGCAGATCAATCACCAACGGCGCAATCGCTATGACGCGCGAATCAACGGCTGCCGTTGTCCACGTTGTCCAGCCGCGTTTCGATCCGCCCGATACCACAAACTGGTTTAACGCAAGACTGCCGCCGGCGGGTGTCGCAAGAAAGGCGGTCATCGCGTCCATCGCGCGAACCGCCGCTTTTGTCATCGGCAGACGCGACAACCATATCGCGTCTTCCGGGTCACCGCCCGCATCCAGGAACTTGCGCCAGCAATAGGCGATCTGTTCATCCTCTTCGCGGGCAATGGCAAGCGGGTCATTGGCAAACGTCAACGGTTGGTTGGGCACTTGTTTTAACTGAGCAATCACAGACTGCGACCGGATCGCCATGGCGATCAAAAACGCATCGTTCCCGCCGGAAAGGTTTGCAGGGTTATCTCCACCCCCAATGAACAACATGCCCGATGTATGGCTCACGGTATCCGGCACCGTAATTATGAGTGCGTGTTCCCAAAGCGGGCGGTCCACCCCGTTTGGCGGAATCGGGTCCCACGTCTGTGACTTCAGATCAATGACGTAATCGGTATAGCCCGCGCCCGGAATTGTCGTCGCCAGGCTCCATGAATAACTCGCATCCGGCAACGCGACGTAATCGTCCAGTGGCGTCGCAAACGCGGCGGTTGAAAGTGTGCAAACAGCCACTGCGACAACCGCACAGCGTGGCCATGCGTGAGAGAAAGACTTCCGGTAACCCATGCGACTCGCACCTCCAGTGTTGACACTCCGCGAGGCACAACCACACCGTCGCTCGGGCAGACACGCAGAGTTTCGCTACACAGCCACTAAACAATAGCAAATTTGCACCATGGCGTACAGTGCGGAAGCATGTAGGGCAATCGCGCTTAATTGCGAAGCAACCTTGCCCACGAAATGGAAAGCGGCAGCTACCCGCCGCCGCAGTCCAAGGCGCTTCACGCGGAACTTGGACGTCTATTGGCCGCGAGCAGCGCCTTGGACTGCGGCGTGTCAGCGCCGCTTTCACTTCGGAGTACTCGAAATCCTCGAATACATTTGAAGACTTCAGGATACGCGAATCTAAACCAAGCCAATCGCGCTTAATTGCGAAGCAACCTTACTCACAAAATGGAAAGCGGCAGCTACCCGCCGCCGCACTCCAAGGCGCTCCGCGCGGATTCTAGACGTCGGTTGGCCGCGCGCAATGCCTTGGACTGCGGCGTGTCAGCGCCGCTTTCACTTCGGGGTACTCGAAATCGTCCAGTAACCTTGAAGGCTTCAGGGACAGACGAATCGAAGCCAGCGCAATCTCGCTTAATTGCGAAGCGACTTTCCCCAGGAAATGGAAAGCGGCAGCTACCCGCTGCCGCACTCCAAGGCGCTCCGCGCGGATTTTGGACTTCTTTTGGCTGCGCGTAGCGCCACCTTTCTTCGGATCACTCCGGGTATTTGATACTTAAGCGCGATTGCCCGGCCGAATCATGCGCCCTCCCTGTCCTTAAACCGCTACGGCTTCTGGATATTTTGTTGAAGATCGGCACTGAGCTTGGACCATAGGCCGGAATGCGACTCGATCAGGCGGGCAATGTCCGCTAGGTCCTTGATGCGTTTACTTTGCCGCTGGGACGGGTCCGACCACGCCTGCAATTTTCCCGTCAATGTGTCATCCAGTGACGCCACACGCAGTAAAATTCCGTGTACATCGGCCGGAACAGCGCGGGATGGAAACTCGCGGTAAAATTCGCCCGTGCTGAATTGAAAACTCACCGAAGACCTGCCTTGAAAATTGATCGACCAGTCGAATCGTTCGCACACGAATCCTGCATCTTCGAGCAGCATCACGGCGCGCTCAACGGAGTCAGGGGCAACTACGAAGTCCAAGTCCCGGGTTACCATGGGTCCCTTTGCCCAATGGTTCACAGCCGTTCCATTGATTGTGCACCAGCTCAGGTCGGCCCGTTCAAGGCAGTCAACGAACCGCATGACATCATCCGTGCCGCCCGAAGTCTGCCAATCGAAAAATTGTTTCGCAGTCAAACCGTTAGAATAGCAGAGTGAAAAGTCCGCGTCATGTTACCGGGTCGTAAGTTCCCCGGTATTACCGTCCCACGTTCCCCCAGGCCCAAACGTGTAGCGATACGTTTCGCGGCTAACAACATCGGTGCGGATGGAAGCCGTTTCCGCTTCGGCCTCGGTGCGGTTGGATTTCCGTTCACTCTGCATCATGCGATAGGTGAACTGAACGTACCCTATAAAACCGCGATCACCCTGGCTCCCGCGCGACACCGGCACAGCCTCCAATGCCGTGTAGGATTCATACAGTTTGACCTGCTTGTAATACTTGCCCTGAAGATTGCTTTCCTGCTGAAACTCGATTGTCCCATGCCGTCCTTCGACGTTCATGCGCCGCAGTTCCGTCTTTCCGACCGCCTCGAGCCGCGTCATGATCTTGTCCGACATGCTCTCGTAACCCTCTGGCTTTTCGCCAATGCCGAAATCGTATTTCACTTTTTCGACGACGTTTCCGCCGTCACTTTGGCACGAGGATGCAAGCAAGATAAGGACGGACGCAAGACCGGCAAGACGCTTGAACATAGGTTGCTCTTTCGCTCGATTGTGGTTTGGGCAATGCGCGCCGCACATGACACGCGCTGAACAGAACGCATCATAGCAAATGTGGAAGATGATTGTGGATCCGCGGTTTACTGAATGAAATCGAGAAGGCTGGGTTGGATAACGCGGCTGGCCGCATTGAGCGCGGCCTGGTAGGCGTTGCTCTGCGCATTCAGATTCAGCACCACGTCCGCAAAGTCCGCGTCAATCGAGTCGCTCAAGACCTGTTGCAACTGAAGCTGAAAGTCTTCCAACTCGCCGGCCGCGGCTTCGAGACGGTTCTGCACCGCGCCCACGCGGGAAATCCCCTGCCCAATCTGGTTGCGCAGGGTCTCCAACTGGCCAATGCGCGCATTCTGAAGGCTTGCCTGATCGCCCGCAAGCATGTCGTTGCGGATATCAATCATCGTTTGAAAAATGTCCTCGGCGCTTTGAAACACCGCCGAACCGGGCTCGTTCGTCACCACCTGGACGCCATCGCCGATATTGGCGTTAATGTCGTCCGTGTTGCCCACGTAGGAAACCGCGGTGATGTCGCCGTTGGCATCTCGCGTGACTTCGAATGGCGGTTGCGTCGTGCGCGTCCCGCCAAAGATGTACGCATTGCCCGTCTGGTGGTTCGCGGTGCTTACGACGCCTTCCAATATCTGGTTAATCTCTTCCGCGAGGATATCCAATGAAGACTGCCCGTTCGTGCCGTTCGCGCCGCGCAACGTGAGTTCCCGCGTCCGCAACAAATTCTCCGTCACCGTTTGAAGCGACGTCACGGTCTCTTCGAGGCGCGGCCCGGCAGATGCAATGTTCTGCACGTATTGCTCGTTTTTCGCTATCGTTGCCCGCGAATTGATCGCGCGCCGCGCATCGATCGGGTCGTCCGACGGCGAGTTCACGCGCAGCCCCGACGCGAGCTGGGTTTGCAAATCCACAATTCGCCCACTCTGGTTGCGCAGGTTCGACAGCGCGCGCCAGACGAGAATTTGTGATGTGACACGTCCGATGCCCATGGCCTATCCCTTCTGGTCAATCCGCGCGGGCGTTTCGGCGATCGCCGAAAATATCCCGCGCTCGCTATACGCCGGGTCCGGGTTCGGGCCAAGCGCGACACAGGCCAAAAGACGTTGGTTAAGATCGAGCGAGCGCCGCAGCATGTGCGCGTTCATGCGAACGACCCGCCGGGACTCGTTGAGCACGCGCTTTAGCCGTGTCTGTGCATGCAGCAATCGTTCACTCCAAGGCTTGGAAGTGAGCGCAATGAGCCCGCTCAATGTCCGCTGCTCCGGCGGTAACACCAGTTCACGCGCGACAGCCGAAATGCTGACCGTTCGCGCCGCCGCTGCATGCGCCGTTTCGCGTACGAGAATGTCCAGTGCAGCCGTGCGCGCTTCGATGGCAGCGAGGTTCCGTGTGTTCAGCGCATCCAATTGTGCGCGGCATACCGCCAATAGCGTTTCCTGGCGTTCAACTTCGTTGTCGAGGTCTTCACAGAGTCTGGTGAATAAATCGTTCAAGCGTACATCCTTTGCGCCCACCCCTATATCGGCACGCGCCAGGTAGAACTTGAGGGTCTGGAACGGTCAACCCTACCCCAGCACGTCCACACTTGCCACCGCCTGTTGTGCTTCCATCTGCTGGGCAATTCCAAGCTGGCCGCTATCCGCCATCACAGCGCTGAGCGTGTCATTCAACATCTCGCGTTGATAGTCAGATTCCGCGCCGTTCGCAAACAATCCGTCCTTCGGGATGGATTTCGTCATCTCGTCCAACAGATGTTTCAGGAACGTATGTTCGAGTTCCCGGTATGCCAGTTTTTCCCGCGCAGGCGCTGCGCCAAGGTCCATGCCCCGCGCAAAACTCGAATCCAGCGGATTAATGTAGAGCATGCGTTGACCCCGGGTTGTGGATCGGGGACAGCCACCGCCAGCCAAAAGCCGCTGCCGGTGACAGTCCCCTCGCGCATAACTTTCTTAAGTCCCCCTTTGAAGGGGGATTTAGGGGGATGTGATTTTCACTCCGTACAGTCAAATTTGATCTAACGCACACCTACATAATCTCCAGGTCCGCGTCGAGCGCCCCGGCCTGCCGTAATGCCTGGAAAATCGCAATCATATCGCGCGGCGTAACTTTCAAATTGTTCAGCGCCATCGCGACATCCGCCGCGGATGTCCCTTCGACCGGCATTAAATACGCCGTCTCTTCCGTAGCAACAAGATCCGTCGTCGCGGTCACCACGGTCTGTCCTTCGGAGAATGGCGCAGGTTGGCTTGCGTCCGGTGTGCGCGCGATCTCGATGCTCAAGTTACCGTGGGCCACCTGGCAGGGTTTAATCATCACATCGCCGCCCACCACGAGCGTGCCTGTGCGTTCATTGATGACAACGCGAGCGGGCAGATCGGCCCGCACTTCCAAACTTTCCACTTCCGCCACGAACGCGATCAGTTCCAACTGGCGTTCCGCCGGAATGCGCACCGTAATCGTGCTCGCGCTCAATGCCATCGCCGTGTCAATGCCGTATCGATCATTCAAAACTTCGCGAATGTTATCCGCGGTCGAAAAATCGGCCCGTTTCAGCAAGAGCGCGATACGCTCGCCATCGGTTATTGTCGAAGGCACTTCGCGCTCGATGTAAGCGCCCATGGGAACGCGGCCCGAGGTGACGTGGTTTTTACGCACTGCCGCCCCACCCCCAAGACCCGCGCTTTCCGCATTGAAACCGCCGACAGACACCGGGCCTTGCGCGACGGCATACACGATTCCATCCGCGGGTCCAGGGCCGTACATGAACGTTTCCGTCAGGGTGCCACCTTCGAGGCTCTGGCTGTTTCCAATCGAACTCACGCGCACATCAATGCGGGTGCCTTCTTTGGCGAAGGCCGGCAACGTCGCGTCCACCAATACCACCGCCGTGTTCTGCGACACGAGGTCTTTCAGTTTTTCGACTTCAACATTCAAACGATCAAGCACTTGGAGTTGACGTCGCGCCGCGTCCAGGTTCTTGTCGCCCGTGCCCGCAAGCCCGACCACAAGACCCACCCCTTTTAACGGGTTCCCGCGCGCGCCCTGCACTTCGCACAAGTCTTTGATGCGCGCGGCTGTCGCCGGCATTACGCATATGAAAGCGAACGCGGCCAACGCCGCACCCGCCCGAAGATTCAAAACAAACATCGGATACATGCCCCTTATCCGCATCAATACGGCGACACCCAATCCAGCAACCGCGTCACAAGTCCCCGGCGCTGATTGTTCCAGAGCGGGCCGCGCCCTTTGAGTTCGATGATTGCATCCGCGAGTTGCGCGGAATCAATCGTATTTGTCGGCGACACATCGCGCGCGCGGGCAACGCCCTTCACATAGATGCGTGAATCTTCCCGGTTCACGGAAACATTCTTCTCGCCTTCCAGATGAATCAAACCGTTTTGTGTCACCTGCACCACCCTGCACGTAATTGTGGTGACCAATGAATTCTTACGCTGTGTCGCGCCGGTCGTCCGATGCTCGTTCTTGGCGCCTAAGCTCCAGTTCGGCAATTTTCCCGCCGTAATCAGGCCGAGACCGTCGGGATGATCGGGATCGCTGCCGTCCGATTCCGGCGTCACCAGGAAAGCGTTCTCAGACTCGTCCGCCTCGGATTCCACACCCGCTTCTTTCTTCGTATTGGTATTGGCATTTGTCGAAGCCTCGATCTTTTCGCGGACCAGCACCGTGATGATGTCGCCGGGCAAATATTTTTTCTTCTTCAGGGAAACAAACGTGCCTTGCTCGGCCACTTCCTGCGAAAACAATGAGTCTGCGAAGGTTGCCTGGCCGATCACGAGCGCCACGAATAGCGATAGCATGCGCATGAAACTACTCCGTACAGTCATGAAACCTATCCCACCACCACTACGCCGTCCTCGCGGACAACGCCTTGGAACTCCGCTTTGGTTTCGGGGTTCGTCAGGCGGACCACGTCCCCCGCCGCGCCGTTGTCCAGTGCGCGCGCGCGCGATCGCACCACTAGTTTTCCCGCGCGGGTCTCAACGGATACCGTCTGGTTCCGTTTAATAAGCTGTTTCGGCACAAGGGATCGGTGCGACACCGCTTCTCCCATGAGCATCGTGTCGCGCGCAACCATGCCGGCGACTTCGTCCAGTCCTTGAATGGGCTCGCCCTTCTGCGTAGACATTGCGCGTTTCTCGAAGCGGAGATCGGTCCCTGCTATAGTTTTGCCGCGTGGAATATCACGCGCGCATACCAACACTTCGGCATACGCCTCGACGTTCGCTTTTGCGAAAACCGTGCGCTTGACCTGCCCATCCACTTCGATCTCGCCACGAAACGACCCCTGTCCGATCCACCGGTACGTCGGGCTTGGCATCCACCGCACCGCCACGTTCCCGTCAGGCACCACGACCGCGTCCGGTTCGTCCACGATATCGATAGTCGTTTCTGCGTTTTGCCAGGGCAATTGGGTCTGAATGAATGTCCGCAGATCGTCCGTCAACACTTCCTTCGACACATCAAGCGACATCGTTTTTGTAAGAACGCTCGGAGGGCCAGTTATCTCTACCGCGTCCATACCGGAACCGTTCAATCGCATTTTCAGCAGGGCCGAATCAATCCGTTTCGATGCTCCCGGCGCAGCCGCGCTGCTCACTTCGATACTTGCGAGTTGGTCGGCGTTGATCCCGCTAATGTCCGCGATATCGCCCAAATACACCATCGGTCCTTTGACATAGGCCTCGGTCTTGAGCATGACGGTGTTGGAATCCGCGGAGGCCGCCACCGCGATAAAAGCCGCGGTGAGCGCCGTGAACGCGAGCCATCGGGCCGCATGCCGGGCCGCCATGCTCATGCTATTCCCCCGCCCGCGCTATTACCGCCGGACATTGTTTGCAACCTGCAGCATTTCGTCGGAAGTCTGAATGACCTTCGAACTCGCTTCATACGCGCGCTGCGCAATGATCAGGTTCAGGATTTCCTCGACGACCTGCACGTTCGAATTTTCCAGAAAGCCAGAACTCAAAAAACCGATGCCTTCTTCGCCCGGACTTCCCGGCGTCGGCGTTCCGGATGCCCCCGTTTCCAGCAGTATGTTGTGACCGATTCGCGCATCCAGGCCCGCATTGTTTACAAATCGCACCAACTGAAATTGCCCCGCATTTGTTGGCGTGCTCGATCCGGGCGTGGTGGCAAAAACAGTGCCGTCGTTGCCGACCGTCACCTCGACTGCGTCTTGCGGGATCGATATGCCGTCCGTCAGCGGAAAACCGTCTATCGTGACCAAAGCCCCTTCCGAGTTCTTTCTAAAGCTTCCGTCGCGCGTGTATCCAATCGATCCGTCCGGAAGTTGAATCTGAAAAAATCCCTGCCCCTCAATCGCGAGGTCCAACGGGTTGCCTGTCTGAATGAGATTGCCTTGCGTGAATAATTTCGCGACCGACGCCGGCTTCACGCCATGCCCGATCTGAATTCCTTCCGGCACGATATCGCCGTTCGCCGATTCCGTTCCAGCGGGCTTGACCGTTTCATACAGCAGGTCCTGGAAATTGACCTTGCTCTTTTTGAATCCCGTCGTATTGACGTTGGCAAGGTTGTGCGCGATGGTGTCGATGTTGGTCTGCTGGCCAATCATCCCCGTCGCGGCGGTGAATAGTGCGCGAATCATGTCGGGCTCACATCCTCATTACGTCGGCATGCCGACTTCGTTGATCAACCGGCCCATCGTTTCGTCCACGGACGTAATTACTTTCTGGTTGGCGTTGTACATGCGCAGGCCGAGCATCATTTGCGCCATTTCATACGGCACTTGCACATTCGAGCTTTCGAGCGCGCCCGGCACCACCGACGTCAGTTCAGAGGGTCGCGCCCCGCCGGCCTTCTCAACCGGCGCAAAGAGGCTCTCTCCGTATCGTTCCAGCAGCGCCGGATCATCAAACTCAACGACGCGCAATTTCCCCACGGCGGCATTGTTCACCATCACCGTGCCATCTCCGCCAAACTCGACGCTTCCACCTTCAACAACCACAGGTCCGCCTTCTCCGGCAATCGGGTAACCTTCGACAGTGGTGAGCTGTCCATTCGCATTGATGGTCAAAGCGCCGTTTCGCGTAAAACGTTCGCCCGCCGGCGTGTCAACCACAAAATAGCCGGGGCCCTGCAATGCGAGGTGCATCGGATCGCCCGTCGAGTTAATGCCACCACTCGCGTAGTCGGTATAAACATTGGTGGTTTTGAGGCCGCCGCCGGGGCCGCGCTCGAAATTGAGGCGCTCGGCCGTGCCCATTGCGCCGAGGAAAATTTGCTTGAAGCCCTCATTCACGGCGTTCTGCCGCTTGAAACCCGCGGTTGCGCTGTTCGCGATGTTGTTGGCAATGACCGCCTGGCGATCCTCGATCGCGATCATGCCCGACGCTGCGGCGTACAGTCCGTGAATCATGTTCTCCGGCTTCCCATTGTTGGAGGTCTGGCCCCCACACTATTGCGTCGCCCGAAGGCGTTTTTAATTGGAGGCCCGGCAGCGTTTCAGGGATGATCGGCGGCGCTTAAGGGAGAGCGCAACCGATGCCGGGCCAACCACTCACGTTGGGCCTGCTATGGGACAGACCCGGAAATGGGAGAGCAATAGCTGTGCCAATGGAAGAGAAATTCCGGTTTAATGCTCGAAATACCGAGTACGAGTACGATTACGAGTACGAGCTCGAGCACGAGAAAGGCGCGGACGATGGAAAATCCTGCAAAACTTTCCGGCGAGTGGAAGAATGTGCATCCATACGCTCGGCATGGATGCCGGGCTCTACAGTCGCTCGACGCCGAATCCGCCGCCTACTTCTATGACCGCGCCAGTCGCGTAGTCAAAGTATCCTTCGGCGAGCGCGACAACCGCTTTGCCCACGTCTTCCGGAGTGCCCCATCGCGGGGTTAGCAACAGTCCTTTGGCGATCAGATCGTCGTATTTCTGTTTCACCGCTGAGGTCATGTCCGTTGCGACGATGCCGGGCCGGATGTCGTACACGTTGATGCCGAATTCTGCGAGGCGGACCGCATAGGTCTGCGCCGCCATACTGAGCCCCGCCTTGCTGATGCAGTATTCCGCGCGATTGGGACTCGCCGCGTTCGATGAGATGCTGGTAATGAAAATAATCTTCGGCGCGCAATCCGCGCCCGCTTTCACCTGCGCGATCATCTGCGCCGAAACCCGTTGCGTGAGAAAGAATGGCCCACGCAAGTTGATATCGATCAGCCGGTCAAAGCTCTCCTCCGTCGTATCGAGAATATCCAGCCGGACCTTCGGCGCAACGCCCGCATTGTTCACCAACACATCGATCCGGCCCGCTGCCTCGACTACCGCGTCAACAATGCGCGCATGTTCGTCCAACCTGGAAATGTCCGCGACGACCGGTATAAATCGTTGGCCAAGTGCTTCAACGTCCGCCTGCACGTCCAGCAATCCTGACGACATACTCGTCGCCACGCCCGCAATGTCATAACCATGCGATGCCAGCGCTGTCGCTATCCCCCTTCCAATGCCACGGCTCGCGCCCGTGACCAATGCTACCGCTTTCCCCACTTTGCTCCCCTGGTCAGATTCTGCTAATCCACAAGCCTGCGCGACCGCGATGTTTGGAAAGACCCGCCATGACTGCCGAGATCAAATAATATTGCGATGATCAACAGAATTAAACTCCAACCCGTGAACCCGCCGTTTGCGTTCATTCCGATCGCGTACGCGCACGTTGTATACGGCATGAAAATAAATCCCAGCAGCGGCCACAACCGCGTATCAAACGCAGTCGCGGTATACGAAAGCAACCACATCACAACCAGCGTAAGTCTCGGCACCATCAATGCGAAAATAATGATCAAACAGGGCATGGCGCGGACCTCCTTTCGCCAACGTCACTGTAGCACATCTACGGGTATCGGGTTTCGGGTATCGGGTTTCGCAGACCGGTCTAGCGGATGTATGCGCTAAGGTCGTAATAGTAATCGTCTTCGTAATCGATCGGTTTCCCGTCTGCACTTGCTCGTAGATTATCCGCCATGGCCCTGCATCTCGATCTCGTACTCGTCATCATATCCCCCTTCATTTCTTCCCAACTTCCTCGCTTCCTTCTTTCTCCAACTTCCGATAACGATTACGAGGACGATTAAGATTACGACCAAGAAGCAAATCTAATCTGCGGAACCCGATACCCGAAACCAGATACCCGCTCTCCGATACCCGCTTGACACTCCTCAACATTGAATGCCACGCTTCTCGCGGAGCACTGACAGCACATATCATGGATAGTTTTGAGACACGGCGAAGCGGCCCGCTTATTCGCGCGGAATCGCTTCGAAAAGAGTTCCAGGGACCGGGAGGCACGCCCATCGTCGCCGTCGCGGCTGCGTCCTTTCACGTCGAAGCGGGCGAAATCTTCGGATTGCTCGGACCAAACGGCGCCGGTAAAACAACGCTGCTGCGCATGCTCGCAACCATTATCACGCCAACATCGGGTCGCTGCTGGATTGCCGGCAGCGCCGCGGACGAAGCGCCCCACGCAGCGCGAAAACACGTCGGGTTCATGTCCGGCAACACGCGCCTCTACGGCCGCCTCACGCCCCGTGAAATGCTCCGGTACTTCGGCCGCCTATATGAAATGAAGGACGACGCCATCGCCCTGCGCACAGGCGAAATGGCCGAGTCTCTGGACATGACCGATTTTCTCGACCGTCGATGCGACACACTTTCAACCGGACAAACGCAAAAGGTATCCATCGCGCGCGTGCTGTTGCACGATCCTGACGTCCTCATCCTCGACGAACCTACGCTCGGCCTCGACATCATGTCGCGAAGCACAATACTGTCCTTTATCCGCGCGGCGAAGACCCGTCATCACAGCATCATTTTCTCTACGCACGACATGGGTGACGCGGAGCTACTCTGTGACCGCCTCGGCATCATTCACGACGGTGAAATGCTCGCCGTGGCCACTACAAGGGAATTACTGGCCCAGTCTGATGCATCAAACCTGCACGACGCCTTTCTGCAACTCGTACACGGACACGTCACCGCGTGATTCGTCCGCGCACCATCCTCACCATCTTTCGCAAGGAATCGCTGGACATGCTCCGTGACCGGCGCACGTTGACTGCCATGATCGGCGTTCCGATGGTCCTGTACCCCGCGCTGTTTGTATTCGGATCGCAAGCGGCCATGATGCAGCAGAACAAAATAGAGTCAACCCCGTCGCGCATCGCCGTCGTCGGCAAGGACGCCGTGTTCGTTTCCGGCTGGTTCTCGGAGGATCCGCAGTTGTCAGTCGCCGGCGCGCGCGGCCCGGTTTCCGCCGAAATACAGGCGGTTGTCGTTCTGCCGGATAATTTTCGCAATGACGTTGAAAGCGGTAGGACCGCCCACGCCGTCGTCGAATACGACGCGGCAGAACCCGCATCATATGAAGCGTCGCGGCGCGTGGTCGATGCAATGGACAAACAATTTGAACAGTTGCTAAAAGCGCGGCTTGATGGCGCCGGATTACCTGAAACTTTCGCAGACCCCATCGAAGTGGAAACCAAAAATGTCGCGCCGCCTGCCAAAGCTACCGGCGCCATGCTCGGCATGATGTTGCCGTTGATTATGATCGTGATGGTCGGGGTCGGCGCGTTCTATCCCGCAATCGATCTCACCGCGGGGGAAAAGGAGCGCGGGACATTTGAAACCCTCCTCTCGACTCCCACGCTCAGCACTGAAATTCTCGCGGGAAAATTTCTGACCGTCTTCTGCATCGCCATGATCACCGGCCTTACGAATCTCGGCAGCATGGTGGCAACCTTTGCGTTTCAGCTCTCGCAGATGGGCGGCAAGCTGGCGGAATACGAAATAAGTTTTCCCCTTCGCAATGTCGCGCTCATTTTTGCCGCGCTGGTGCCGCTCGCCTTTCTTATTTCCGCCGTCATGATGTCCATCGCGGTCTTGGCGCGCAGTTTCCGCGAAGCGCAAACGCTGTTGACCCCCGTGCTTATTCTCATGATTTTTCCCGCCGCGCTCGCGGCAATACCGGGCACAAGCCTGACCACCGCCACGCAGTTTCTGCCCATTGCTAATTTCTCCCTGCTCTTCAAGGATCTCATGACCGAACATATTTCCACCGCTTCCATTGCCGCTGTACTCATCAGCACGACCTTATACGCACTGCTTGCTTTGGCGTTCGCGGCACGCGTGTTCCAGCGCGAAGAAGTGGTCCTTTCAGTCGAGAACGGGTTGCCGGTGACCCTGCGTCGATCCATGTACCGGCCGCGCGCACTTCCTACGCCGGGAACGTCGGTCTTCATTCTTGTTCTGTGCCTCCTGCTGTTTTTCTACGTCGGCACATGGCTCCAAACCACCTACGGACTCGCCGGCGTTGCGTTGTCACAATGGTTTCTGTTCCTCGCACCCGCCGTGTTCATTCTCTGGTACGTGCGCGTCGACCTGCGATCCGCGTTCAGCCTGCGCCCGCCAACGCCGCTGCTCGTCATCGCCGCGGTACTTCTCGGAATTGGCTGGGCTATCATCAATCTGCATCTGAGTGTCTTGCAGCAACGCGTGTTTCCATTTCCCGAATCGCTCGCGGAAGAAATCACGAAAATGCTGCGGCTCGACGAGGCATCGATTTTCCTGCTCATCGGCGTGCTCGCGTTCTCCCCCGCGATTTGCGAGGAGCTTCTGTTCCGTGGGGCCGTCATGTCCGGGTTGCGAAAACTTTTGCCTGCCTGGGCCTTGTTCCTCTGCGTTGGATTGGCCTTTGGCGCGGCGCACATGAGTGTGCACAAGCTGGGTCTCACAACACTCAGCGGCGTCCTGCTCACCTATATTGCATGGCGCACAGGCTCAATCTTCCCCGGAATGATCGCCCACGTCCTCGTAAACGCGACTTCGGTGTTGATCGACAGGAAATACATGCCCGCGAGTATTTTGAAGATCACTGATCCCGCCCTCGGCGCGGACCAGGGCTTCCCAATCTGGATATTGGCCATAGCCTTCGCATTTTTTGTCTGCGCCATACTCATCATTGAGCGGACCGCGCGAAGTCGCCCATAACGTCCACCCCACTCTAAATAAAACGCGCGGGGCAGACCGTTCTCCGGTCCGCCCCGCGCGCACATTGTAAAATTTCTGATTACGCCTCGATCGCCGGCACCACAAACGGTTCGCGATATTTCCGTGTCAACATCCCGTTTGCTTCGTCATCACCGATGATTTGCTCCGTGGCGGGATCGAAATCAAAGGACCGGCCAAGCCGCGACGACAACAGTCCCAGGTGACACAGCGCCGACGAGTAATGACCATCTTCTATTGGCGCGTTCAAAATCGAAGCGTCACGTGTTGTAACTGCTTCGAGGAAATTTGCCCAGTGATCGCCGCCCTTGTCGCCACTCGGCCCCGGCTCTTTCTTTTCGCCCAGGAAGGTTTCGTACTTGGAATAGCTCGGAATGACCATGTAGCCTTCCTTGCCATAGATCAGGACGCCTATGTTGGCGCCGCCTTCGTCGTTAGAAATCCACGGGCGCACTTCAAACACGAGCTGTTTGCCCATCTCGCCCGCATCGGGGTAATGAAAAGAGGTCGTAATGAAATTTGGCGTTTCTTTGTCATCGTCCCACAGGTATTTTCCGCCCATGCCCGTGACCTTGCTCGGCATCTTGACGTTCAGCGCCCAGCGCGCGATGTCCATCTGGTGTACGCCTTGATTGCCCAGATCGCTGTTGCCAAAATCATAGGTCCAGTGCCAGTTGTACGGCACGACGTTCGGGCTATACTCGCGCTCTTGCGCAGGGCCTTGCCACATGCTCCAGTCCAGGTTCTCCGGCGCCGCGCCGCGCGGCTTCTTGTCGATCGAAGCGCGGCGCTTGTAGCAAAGTCCCCGCGCCATGTACACCTCGCCGATGATGCCTTCCTGAAGCTTTTGCATCGCCTCACGAATCGATTCGCTGCTGCGAATCTGTGTGCCGTGCTGAATGATCTTGTTGTACTTCTTCGCGGCATTCACCAACTGACGACCTTCCCACACATTGTGGGAACAGGGCTTCTCAACGTATACGTCTTTGCCCGCTTCCATTGCCCAGATCGCCGAAAGCGTGTGCCAATGGTTCGGCGTCGCGATAGACACGCCGTCGATGGATTTGTCGTCGAAAAGCTCGCGCATGTCCTTAAAACCCTTGACCTTCGCATTGGTCTTCTTCGACACATCCGCGACGCCTTGGTCGAGAATCTTCTGATCAACGTCGCACAACGCGACCAGTTCGGAGTTCGGGTGCGAGCACCAGTTATCAATGTGCTCGCCACCCCTTCCACCAAACCCGATCACCGCCATGCTGACGCGCTCGTTCGCGCCCCATACCGATGAAGACGCCATCGTGCCCGCGATCATCGCCGCGCCCGACCGCCCCATGAATTGCCTGCGTGAAACTGGCATAGGAAATCCTCCCTGAATCGATGTATGTGTAGCAACCAATATGCCCGCAACAAAGAAACATTGTGGATCAACGGGAAGCAAACCGCAAGCGCCTCACCTGTTTGTCTTATTTGGCGCGCCTCGCAGAATATCTTCCCGGCGATCTTCCAGTATCAATGCGATTGCCGCGGTCAGACTTTCCTGGCATTCCTCGATGGCCTTTCCTTGACCGTTTGCACCCGGAATTTCGGGGCAATACGCTACGTACCATTCGCCATCTTGTTCCATCACCATAGAAAATTCATTGGACAACGCATGTCTCCTGAAAAAATTATCGCGGCTACGCATGGCCTCAACGGCAACCGGGCGACAGCGCAAAGCGATATCAGTTGATTTTCTCCGGCATCGCGCTATAATATAAAGCTGAACGTATGGGAGAGTAATCTCGGTGCGCTCTTTGGTATTTCATATTGAAATGAAGCCGGATGTATTTCCAGACGGTAGGCCTGTATTCCAGGCGTCATGCCCCGCCCTCAAAGGGTGCCATAGTTGGGGCAGGACTTCCGAGGAGGCGTTGTCAAAAATACGGGAAGCCGTATAGATGATTTGACGGCCATGGGAGAGCCGATTCCTGTTGATGAGACTCTCGGCGCTTTAGAGATTCCATCTCCCGCCGTATTAATCAACGTATGACTTTTCGCGCCGGGTTGACAGCGCGCGAGAACTTCTTCACGCTCTCCGCCAGGAAGGATTCGAGTTAATTCGTAGCCAGCAAAAAATTACTGCGCTTTTCACAACGCAATCTCATTCGCGATCATCTGCTCCAGCGTTTGCCGCTCGCGCACGAGCCTGAAATCATCCTTTGACGTGAGCAACACTTCAGGCGCTTCCGGAAATGAATTGTAATTCTTCGCCGACATCCCCGCGCAATACGCCCCCGTCCCGCCGATCACCAGCAAGTCGCCGATCTTAGCTTCCTTCAGTGTGCGCGGTTGCAACCCCTCGGGGTTGCCCGGTTCCGGCGTCAACACGTCTCCGCTTTCGCAGCAATGTCCAACGACGATGTAATCTTTCACCCCGCGCTTCTCGTCCGTCGCGGGCACGACGACGATCGGATGTTGCGCGCCGTACATGCTCGGACGAATCACCTCGGTCATGCCCGTATCCGTCTTGATGAAACTGTACCCATTCGCGCCCGTATCCACGATATCAATCACCGTACACACAATCGCTCCGGCACTCGCGACAAGATAAGTGCCTGGTTCAATTTCCATGTGCAGTTTGCGCCCGTGCTTGAGATAAAACGCTTCCCAGTCCTTCGCAACGCGGTTTCCAATATTCCGCAGGTCCGCTGTAGGTTCGAGCGCCATCCGCCCCACTTTGAAACCACCGCCAAGGCTTAACGTGCGCACTTCCGGCAGTCGCGCGGCAATCCCGAGCGACAACTGCGCGCAGGTATGCCACACTTCGGGATCGGCGCCCGATCCAATGTGCGTGTGCATTCGCGTGATGGTGACGTTGCACCGCTCCGCAATCGCGATCACCTGCGGCAGGTACTCGTGCCAGATTCCAAAACTTGCGGACGGCCCCCCAACGTTCGTGCGATTGCTATGGCCGGAACCGAGCCCTGAGTTGATCCGCACGCATACTTCGGAATTAGGAAACAGGTTGCCGTACGCCTCGAGCTGGTGCAGGGAACACGCCGTAAACTGCACCCCCTGCTCAACCAGCTCCGACAGATTGTGCGGCAATTGCTGGGCCGTGATCTGAATGTGGTCCGCGGGCACGCCCGCGCGAAGTGCGCGCTCGGCTTCGTATCCGCTGCTACAGTCCACGTGCAGCCCCATGCTCGAAAAAATCTGCGTCACTGCGACACTTGGCAGCGCCTTCATCGCATATCGCGCCGTCAACCCATAGGGATTCGGAAACGCCAGCACCGCCTTTGCATAGGCCCGTAGGGTTTCTTCATCATACACATAGGTCGGCGTGCCATAATTGCCGCGAATGCCGCGCACGTGCGCTTCGGTCAAAAAAGTCAGTTTTTCCATGGTGTTCCCGCAAAGGTTGCCGCAAACAAAAGATGCAAAGTAGTAGCATATTCGCCCATTCAAAGGCGAATAGGGGGATTGGTTTCGATATGGCGAAGACGAAAACGACCTTTGTGTGTCAATCCTGCGGATCGATCCTCGTCCGCTGGGCCGGGCGGTGCCCCGAGTGCAACGAATGGAATTGCGTCGTCGAAGAGCAAATCACTGAACCGGGATCGCACACCCGCCCCGCGTTCAAGGAGGGCTCGTCTCCAACACCTATTACAGATCGTTCGCAACCGGCTCCCATCCGCCAGGCCACTCCCTTAACCGAGTTCGATCGTGTCCTCGGCGGCGGCATCGTTCCTGGCTCGCTCATCCTGGTTGGTGGCGATCCCGGAATCGGCAAGTCAACGCTCATGTTGCAGGTGTCGCATTACATCGCCGACGCCGCTGGCCCCGTCTTATACGTTTCCGGCGAGGAATCATTTGAACAAACCCGCATGCGCGCGGGACGCCTGGGCACCCTCAGCGACCGCCTCATGGTCTACACGGAAACCTCGCTGCCCGCCGTCCGCGATCAAATCAGCAAGCATCCGTTCAGCCTTGTCGTCGTAGACTCGATTCAGTCAATGTACACGCCCGAACTGGCTGCGGTCCCAGGCAGCATCAGCCAGGTCCGCGATTGTTCCAACGAATTCCTGCGCTTGGCGAAAGGCAACGGCATACCCATCATTCTCGTCGGCCACGTCACGAAGGACGGTTCCATAGCCGGACCGCGCCTGCTCGAACATCTCGTCGATACTGTGTTGTATTTCGAGGGCGAAGGGAAGCAAGCCCTGCGCATTCTCCGCGCGGTGAAAAACCGTTTCGGATCAACCAACGAGATCGGCGTATTCGAAATGACCGAGGCCGGTCTGCGCGAAGTCCCCAACCCCAGCGCGCTATTCCTCAGCGAACGCCCGCAAGGCGTCAGCGGCTCCGTCGTTATCCCCAGCGTCGAAGGCACTCGGCCGCTGCTCGTCGAGGTCCAGGCCCTCGTTGGAGATACGCCGCTTGCGTCCCCACGCCGCACGGTCGCCG
>Ga0163150_10001701_pt1 | contig 36185 bp, 26 predicted proteins | sample OliLakLV19P2IB_FD_148628 | JGI IMG/M metagenome (GOLD analysis project Ga0163150, IMG submission 148628) | Freshwater microbial mat bacterial communities from Lake Vanda, McMurdo Dry Valleys, Antarctica - Oligotrophic Lake LV.19.P2.IB | ecosystem: Environmental > Aquatic > Freshwater > Lake >... | reverse complement strand
GATGAATTAACTACCAATGAACCTTCTTTCAATGCGACCCTTGTTAATCCACCGGGAACAATATCAATGCCATCAGGTCCATATAAGGCATACGGTCTTAAATCAACCCTTCTCGGTTGCAATACGCCGTTTATATAACACGGTGCTGATGATAAACTGATAATTGGTTGAGCAATATAATTTCTCGGGTCTTCATCAATTGCCACTTTAAAGGCGGCCATTTCTTTTTCTGTAGCGGCACTGCCAATCAGCATACCATATCCACCAGATTCATTTGTTTTCTTAATTACCATATTAGCCATATTCTCAAAGACAAGCTTCCTGTTTTCAGGAATGTCTAACTGGTAAGTGGGAACATTTTTTAAGATAGGTTCTTCGTTCAGATAATATCTTATCATGGCGGGTACATAAGAGTAAACAGCCTTATCATCTGCCACACCATTACCCATTGCGTTTACAATCGCTACATGACCAGTACGATAAGCTCCATATAAACCGGGCACACCCAGCATACTATCCGGACGGAAAACTAGCGGGTCAATAAAATCATCATCGACCCTTCTGTAAATAACATCTACCTGTTTCAACCCGGTAGTTGTTTTCATATACACTTTGTGATTGTCAACAACGAGGTCACTTCCTTCTACCAGTTCAATCCCCATCAATCTTGCTAAAGTTGTATGTTCAAAATAGGCAGAATTGTAAATACCGGGTGTGAGTAAAACAACAGTCGGGTCACTTTTCTGGCGGTTAGCCAAAGCAACAAGATTTTTTAGTAACAAGTCGGGATAATCTTTTACTGACCGCACATTATTCTTTGGTAACAGATCAGGGAAGATTCTGTAAGTGATACTTCTGTTCTCCAGCATGTACGAAACGCCGGAAGGAGTTCTTAGATTATCTTCCAATACATAATAGGTTCCGTCATGGTCACGGATTAAATCAATACCGGAGATATGCGTATAAATATCAAATGGCACATCCACATTCACCATCTGCCGTACAAAATTCGGGCAGGAGTAAATTAACTTGGCCGGAATGAAACCATCCTTAATAATAAACTGCTGGTGATATATATCTTTAAGAAAAATATTAAGTGCTTTCAACCGTTGTTTGATGCCGGCTTCAATATGTTTCCACTCAGCAGCTTCTAATATGCGGGGAATAATATCAAATGGGAAAATCTTTTCAATGCCTTCACCACTGCTGTAAACAGTGAAAGTGATGCCCTGGCTCATAAATAATTTCTTCGCCAGTTCATCTTTATGTGTCATTTCATCAGCCGATAAATTCTGGATGGCGGATACAAAATGCTGATAGGTATCCCGGATGCCTGAAGCACCAAACATTTCATCCCACACACGGGGTTGTATATTATAATCGGCTAATAAAGAATGACCTTCCATATACCAATGAAATTACAAAAGAATGAATAAGAAAAAACAAAGTTTATGGAAGCAATCGTCAGAGGTCTTAGAAACTGCGATGTTCTTTTACCCAGCCTGTTATATACTTACTGATTTCAGAAGTAGGAGTGCCGGGAGGAAATAATTTTCCGACCCCCATTTCGTTCAGGGCTTTCATATCATCTTCCGGAATGATGCCGCCACCAGTCAACAGCACATCATCCATTCCTTTTTCTTTCATCAGGGCAATCACTTTTGGAAAAACCGTATTATGTGCACCCGAAAGGCTGCTGATACCAATAGCATCCACATCTTCCTGCAGTGCTGCATTTACTACCATTTCCGGGGTTTGACGAAGACCGGTATAAATCACTTCCATGCCAGCATCCCGCAGGGCCGTAGCAATTACTTTGGCACCACGGTCGTGGCCATCCAATCCTACTTTGGCAACTAATACTCTTACTGGTCTGTTCATACCGGCAATCTTATTCATCAAAAATACATTTCTTTGGGGAACAGCTTCGTAAATTACAATATGGAATACAGAAAGTTTGGAAACACCGGCCTTATAGTAAGTGAGATTGGCTTTGGAGCCTGGGCTATTGGCGGCGGTGCTATGATTGGTACTACCTCTATTGGCTGGGGTGATTCAGATGATACGGTATCGGAAAAAGCAATTCATGCTTCGCTGGATGCTGGTATTAATTTTTTTGATACGGCTGATATTTATGGTTTAGGCCATTCAGAAGATTTGCTGGGAAAAACAATCGGTAAGAATAAGGAAATCATCATTGCAACCAAAGTGGGTAATGTTTCCCGCAAAGATCAGTTTACTATCGATTATTCAAAAGACTACATACTAAATGCCTGCGAAGAAAGCCTTCGGCGGCTGCAACGAGAGGTGATTGATTATTACCAATTGCACACAGCCAGGTTATCACATTTGCAAGAGGGTAATTGTATTGAGGCAATGCAACTGTTACAACAACAAGGTAAGATCCGCTATTGGGGTTTATCATTAAATACATTCGATCCGTCACCGGAAGCAAATTTTCTAATGGAAAGGAAATTGGGGAATGGATTTCAGTTAGTATTGAATCTGCTGAATCAAAAAGCCCTTGATATTTTTCCAACAGCTGCTGAAAATGGGTATGGAGTTATTACAAGAATGCCGTTGCAATTCGGATTGCTGACTGGAAAGTTTGATGATGGTGTATCTTTTTCTACTACTGATCACCGGAAAAACAGGTTGATAACACCTGTAGTGGAAGCTGCCAATAAAGCTCTGGAGCCTGTTTGGGATATGTGTGCTAAATATAATTGTACAAAAACTCAACTGGCATTAAGTTATATACTTAGTTACCCGGAAGTATCAACCATCATCCCCGGTATACGGACTCCGAAGCAAACGGAACAAAATACAGCCGGATTATTTATCCTGCATCCGGAGGACAGGATGATGATTGAACAGTTGGGTAAAGGAACTTTTGTTGAAGTGATGCAGTTGATACAAAAACAAGGATAACTACAGGCATTGTGTATTTAAAAACTTTAGTGTAGCCCGATTGTAGTCACTATACATATTATGGTCGGCTACGGCGAGGTCAATTTGTTCTATTACTGTAAGCTTTTGCAAAACGTTCAAACTATTCAGCACCGGAAAAAAAGTGGGGTTGGCCTGGTAGGCAGTTGTAATTGCATCGGAAAAGCCGATAAAATAATTTTTATTTGTCAGGAAGCCTTTGCTTTTTAATTCATTGAAAACAGAAGTTGATTGGGCAATAGTAATATCACCTTTGCGGGCAAATCGTTCCGGATAGAGCGGACTATGTTCCTGCACATAATATTTACTACAGATGCCACGACTGGTTAACGTTTGTGAATTGGTTAGTGCATTTGCATTACCCGTTGGGCCTACATTTTCATTATTATCAAATCTTGCCATGCAAAACTGAAAAGGAATAGTTGACACAGTGGCTATTGGATTTCCGGAAGGGGCACAATAACTGACTCCTGCTTTATAGCTGAACAAGTATGATACAGAAGCTGAAAAATTACCACCATTGCTCATGCCAGCTGAGTAGCGAAACTTACTGCGGCTGGTAACGCCACGGTTATAAAAAGTATCAGTAATAATTTTCAGGTTGGCAAAGTCAACATTGGTTGTAGAATCAAAGGGAATATTATTCCATCTTATTTTTCCATCACCATTTGCATCCATACCAGTAGTGGACTCTTCTGCTTCCGTAACAATTACACCAAATTTATCATTTACCAAATCTTTGATCAGTTGCTGGTATTCATAACTGTTTACAAAATGCTGGGCTGTACCACCAGAACCATGCAGTAATAAAACAAATCCTTTATGACCCGCAGGAAAGAAATAATAAACAGGTTTTAGCCTGTCACGGCCCCTTATTTGTTCAAAGGCTAAGGTAACAGGGGTGATATTTTTTAGACTGCCGGAATAGCTTAGGTTTTTAGCAGGCATAATAAACCAGGTATGCCATTCATCTTTTCCATTTAATAATGTAGCATCGGTGCTGCTCCAGGTGTCAAACAACTGGCTGGTGCTGTAGGCCACACTGAAAATATGAACCGTATCACCAGATTTATATTTACCTGCACCATATCCATTGTTGACTGAAACGGTAAAACTATCTGTTGTCGGAATACTGCCACCGCCACCTGTAGTAGATTCTTTTTGACACGAAAAAAGGATAATAAGGCCAAGCAGAGGTAATAATTTTTTCATCGGTAGTTCAGACAAAATAAGTACAAAGGAGTTTAACGGCTATGCGAACAAATTTATTGCCGTAGTTATGCTTATTAGTATGGGTGAAGAAAAGTCTCACTTTTCAATTGATTTCTTTAGCAATCCATCTGAATTTTAAAAAAGGGAAGTGCGGGTCTGGTTGGGATGCCAGATGATTTTTCTTTTAACGCACCATTTTTATAGTATCCCGTGTATGTCCTTTCTTTGGTATTAACATCAAAAACTCCTGTGCCTTCTATTTCACCGGTTTCATAATACCTGATACTGAAAGGACTTTTGCCAGTTGAGTCTTTATGTTTTATGCTGGAAAGCATATTATTAGCATGCCTGAGTTTTGTAAATACAGATTTATCAGGTAAATAAAGCCGGTTATAATCAACGATTTTCCGCCAATTTAATAAGGAGTCAACGTTCTTCCGTAGTGAAAAATCAGAATAAATTCTTGTTGTATCAATTATTTTATATTCCTGCATCTGTGTTATTTCACCATCTTTATATTATGATACTGTCATCCATTTGAAGGAAGGACCAATGGTATAGGCCTTGCCATTCAACAGCCCGTTTTTAAATTAAAAATTATATGTGATGTCGTCATGAGTGTCAGCTAAGTCAAAAATATGTGAAAGTTTTCACCCTCCAAACTAGCGGATTTTTCTTCTATTTGTTGAAAACTAAGACTTTTGCAAATACAACTATTCATAAAAAATACTCCCCACCAAAGTGAGGAGTTTAAAATATCCGAAAAGGTAGTAATAAACAATTATAAATCAGTAATCGGTTTGTACTTTGGCACCAGGGCTTTCATCACACTCCAGGCAATTAAATAAGCGACGGCACAAAATGCAAACATGATAGTGTAGCCAGTTTCAATATGGCCGGGCTTTTTAAAGTGGTCGAACAAACCTCCACCAACTTTTGTAATGATAACGCCACCAATACCACCGGCCATACCACCAATGCCTACTACAGAAGCAATGGCTTTTTTTGGAAACATATCTGACACAGTTGTAAAAATATTTGCACTCCATGCCTGGTGTGCCGATGCACCAATACCGATAAAAATAACCGGCATCCAGTAACTGATATGCCCAAGCGGTTGTGCCAGTAATACTACCAATGAAATAACGGCTATCATTAGCATAGCCTTCATACGGCCATCATAAGGCTGGTATCCTTTTTTAATAAAGTAGGTAGGAAAATAACCCCTCCGATACTGCCAAACATTGTCATGCTGTATAAGACAGACAATGGAAGCATGACTGCCGTCCCTGTCTACGCATACTGGTCTTTGAGAAAAGCCGGTAACCAAAATAAGAAAAACCACCACACCATCCGTCATAAATTTACCAAATGCAAAAGCTCAGGTTTGTTTATAGCCCAGCAATTTGACCCATGATACTTTTTCATTGGTATCTGCAATAGCCGTATCTTTTGAATCACTATTGATGTATTCCAGTTCTTTGGCGGATAATCTTTTTTGTCTTTGATTTTTTCGTGGATGCATGCAAGAGAACAACAGCTTGTATCAACCAAACCAAAAAAGGTAAAAAATTGTTTTGATTTTTTACACAGTTCATTTTGAGCTTAGTTAATTCTAAGCTGCCAATGACACACCAATTATTTTACCAATTCCGAAAGTAATAGCTGCTGCTATTAGTCCGAAAATAACCTGCCTGAAACCAGAATACCAAACGCTTTTTCCTGTAAACAATGTAATTGCTGAACCAATACCAAACAAGCCAATAGCGCTAAGTAAAGCGCTGCATAGTATCGCTTTTATTCCGCCGAGAAAGAAAAATGGAATGACAGGAATGATAGCGCCGATAGAAAATAAAATAAATGAAGTAATTGCCGCTTCCATTGCCGAGCCTTTTAAATCTTCAGTATTAATACCCAATTCTTCTTTCACTAAAATTTCATGGGCATGGTCTTTATTTAAAATAATGCTCTTTGCCATTTTCATCGCTTGTGCTTCGGGTATTCCTTTCGAGATGTATATCAAGGCTAGTTCTTTTTCTTCCCCTTCGGGGTTGGTCTCTAATTCTTCCATTTCCAGTTGCATCTGGTTTTCAAAAAGTTCCTGTGAACTTTTTACCGAAACCCATTCACCCAAAGCCATTGATAAAGCACCAGCTAAAAGTCCCGCAAGTCCTGTTAAAAGCACTTCGCTCTGGCCGCTTGAGGCTCCGGCAATACCCATCACCAAACTAAAATTAGAAACCAAGCCGTCATTTCCACCTAATACAGCTGCCCTCAAAGCATTTCCGCCAACAGAACGATGCCGCTTTTCAAACCTTGCCAGGTTTGAACCCGATACATTCTTGTTATTGTTGAGTATGTTTTTGAGGATTGTAACGTGGGCCGTATCAGAAATTGAACTTGTTGTTTTAGATTTTTTTCTTGCACCTGCTATTGCATTTGAAATACTTTTTTCCGTGTCCAGCAGAACGCCTAAAACATAATCGTAACCAAAAACTTTGCCAATCAGTTTAAGCGTCCTTGCACGTCTTGAGGGCAATGGCAGTTTAGAAGAGTCTAAGTTGTTTTTATTTGCAAAAGCAATAGCATGGCCTTTTTCAATTTCACTCATTTGGTGAAACACGGTTGCCACATTTTTATCTTTTTCATTTTCGGCAAGCAGGTTATAAAGAAAACTTGCATCTACCTCGGTTTGAATGTTTTTTAAGTTTATCAATTTACTCTTCGTATTAAATTATAAAGTTAGTTTTTTCTAATCATCTTTTTCATCAGAATTGGTTTTCTTATCCTTGTTGATGTACTTCTTTATTTTATCACTATTCTCTGAATTGTTTTTGTTTTCTTCAGAATCATCCCTGTTGTCGTTATCATTACCGCTTCTGTGGCAATTAACGCATTTACTGATATTGGTAATCTCTTCTTCCTGGTGATCAGAAATTAAATTAGAAAGATTGTGCGCATGGCAATTGGAACATGAGTACTGTACATATTTGTTGCTTTGATGGCAGTTGCCGCAGGTGCTTACATGATTATTGTCGAAAATAAAGTATTTGCTGTGGTCAAACGTTGAGGGTTTCCATGCCTCAAAACCATGACAGCTATTACAGGCAGCCGACAATTGTTGTTGATGAAAATTGTCAACTGGTGCCTTGTGGCAGGATGAGCAATTATTTAGACTGGCAACAGAAAGCAGCGTATGATTAAAATCTTTGCTTGCCCAGTTATTGGTATTATGACAACTGGAACAGCTTTTGGCAGAAATACTTTGATGTAGTAAATTAGCAGGCGTTGTATGGCAACTTGAACAATTAGCCTGAACAGTGGCTGAAAGGAGTGAATGATTAAATTCATTTGTAGTCAATGCCCCGTTCACTCCTTTATGTTCTTTATGGCATGACATACAGTTTTGTGTCTGCAGGTTTTTATGAAATATTATTTTTTTGTTTACCACTGCATTGTTTGAATTGGAACCAATTTTGTCTAACTGATGGTAATGGATGCAGTTGGTTGAAGAAGTACCCGAAAAAGCCTGATGACAGGGGAAGCACTTATTGTTTAAGTTTTCATATCCTTTACTTAAATCTCCCGGGCTAATCATTTTGTCAGGAAGAAAAATGGATAAGCAAATTAATATTAAAAGTCCTGATATGATTACTATTTTTTTCATCAGGCAAAAATTAAGATGCTTAAAATATGCAGCAGGATCGGGCACATAAATACAAAAGCAACTGGCAAATGGATTTTTCTCCATTTTTTCAAATTGTCAACCACAATAGAATCAAAGAAAAGTTTTTTTCAATCTCAATTTTATCCAAACCTTCCACTGCTAAATCTTTTGCCCGTTGATTGAGTGTGGCTGCTGTATCTTTTAATACATATTTGCCTATGATGCCAAAAGCTACTACTAGCATTGTAAAAGTTGCCAGCCAGAGAATGACAGCATTAAAATGAATGCCTGAATGAACTAATAATAAAACGGAGCCAAACCATGCAAGATATTCATGTAACAGAAGTAGTTTTTTGTGTGTTCCGGATTGTACGATTTTTCGTTTTCTTAAAGAGTAAATAAAAGAAAAAAGGAGAATAAATGTACCTGTAATTCATAGATACCGCCTTACCCAAACAAGCTTTAAAATGTGTAAGCCAAAATCAAATAAAAGAGCCACACCTACAAAAGAAATAAACCAAAACAAAAAAGGCAATGTATGTTTAATAAATACTGATTTGAACATAAGTTTTGGTATGATAAAATATAGAAAAGAACTTAGTCATCATCTTTAATTTTTTCGCCTTGGGTTTGTATTGCGTTACCACCGTTAATTTCAGTATGCCTGATTTGTCCGCCCAGATAACCGGTTCTTGCGATTAAGCCAAAACTAATAAGTGAAATAAACAAGACAATAAATGCTATTGGTCTTGAAAATGAAGATTTTCTTAGTGTAAAAAAAAGCCCAATTAAAGAAGTAGTCCCTAATATGATTAATGCAATCAAAGATATTAGGGCAAAATCTTCATGCTGGCTTATCATACTTTTTGAAATGCCTTGTATTTTCTCTACGGCTTCTTCAGCTCCTTCACCAGTCAGGTAAGCAATAACTGCTCCTATAGTAGAAATTATTAAAATATTGTAGGCAGCAATTTTTGTCTGATTGCTTTTTGTCCAAAGTCCATGAACTAAAACAAGCCCACCTAAAATTGAACCGATGATTGGAAGGTGATTTATCAATAAATGTATGTACGCCTGATTCATATTTGCTATTTTCCCGAAGGTCACAGTAATTTAATAGGCAAAGTATGATATGAATCATGCCAAGAAGTACAAATGATTTGCAGTCAACCTATTTGAGGACGAGAAACACCAGGATGAAATAAAATGGAAATGGGGCGGCACTACCCAATAGCTTTTGTTTTTGGAACACAAAAGCACAGCGGCTATATTTGCAATCCCAAACAATGGGGGTTTAGCTCAGCTGGCTAGAGCGTTTGCATGGCATGCAAAAGGTCACCGGTTCGACTCCGGTAATCTCCACAAAAGTCCCTGACCAGGGGCTTTTTTAATTTGAACCATTTAAAAGCATATTTGTAATATAATTATGGGAGTCTGGAAACAAATATCGGAATACCTCTACCTCAAAAAGAAAGACCCGAACCGTCCAAAAGAAAAATGGATTGGCTACATGCACAATATCAACCGTATCAGCATCTTCGTCTTCCTGCTCTGCCTTATCATTCTTGCTATCAAGCTGCTTACCTGACACAGCGGCCCGGTTTTCACATATAATTACTGGCTGTATTTTTACCTGCCCGGCAAGGTGTAGTATATTTATGGTCAGCCCCATTCTGCCAATTTATGAACCTTCGCCTTATCCTTGTTATCGTTGTCTTGCTGCCCTTATCACTAATGGCACAAAGCTGGGCGCAGCTGAACCAAAAAGTGCTGGACCTTTCCAACAAAGGGGAGAATGATAGTGCAGTGTTCTATGGAAAAAAAGCATTGCAAAAAGCAGAGGTGGAATTCGGCAAAAAACATTTCAACTACATAAGGGCGGTATTTATATTGGCCGTGGCACATGATTTGAATGGCAACTTTGCCATAGCTGAACCCTTGTACCTGCAGGCACTTGCAATAGAAAAGGAAGTATTAGGCACCTCCGACCCGGTTTATATGGAAGCGGTAGCACAAATGGCCGCTATTTACAAAGAGAGAAACGACCTGCCCAAAGCCATTCTCTTTCTTTCACAGTTAGCAGACCTGGTAAAACAGGCATCCGGTGCTGCAAGTGCAGGATATGCAAAAGCAATAGAAGATCTTGCCGCCGCCTACGATGACAACGGGGAATATGAAAAAGCAGAGCCGCTTTTTATACAGTGCAAAACCCTACGAAAAACCATCTTTGGAGAATTGCATCTGGCCTACGGCTCTGTGCTTAGTAATATGGCCCTGCTTTATTCACATCTTGGCCGCTACAAAGAAGCAAAGGTTTTATATAATCAATCGCTGAACATATTGGAGAAAAATGGACTTGATTCTTCCACGCATTATTCTGCTACGCTTAATAATCTTGCCTCACTCTATTGCGATATGGGAGAATTTGAAGAAGCAGAATCATTATACATACAGGCATTGGTGATTGATGAAAAAGAATTTGGCATCTTCAGCCAGCAATATGCCTTGTCGGTAAATAATATTGCCACCTATTATTTTGATATTGGCGAAAATGAAAAAGCCACCACTTATTTCTTAATGGCACTTGATATAAACCGCAGGCTGTTGGGAGAAACAAACCCGGCCGTGGCATCTGTGTTATCCAATCTTGGCCAGCTATACCAGCGAACAGGTGAATATGATAAGGCAGAAAAATATTGTAAAGATGCCATCAGGGTAATGGAGCAAACGGTGGGCAAAGACCATTCACGGTATGCCACATCAGTTCTCAGCCTTGCCAGTTTATTTTATCATCAGAAAAAATACAAAGAGGCAGAAGGTCTTTTTATTACAGCACTGCAAACTTTAAAAACCTCGTTAGGCGAATTGCATCCAACCTATGCAAGTAGTATTAACAACCTCGCAGTAATTTATACTGAAACAGGACGGTACAAAGAATCAGAAACTCTCTTGCTAAAAGCTCTTGCTATTGCCGAAAAAAACGGGAACGATCCCAACCTGGTAAATTATAACAATAACCTGGCCCTGGTTTACCAACATACCGGGCAATATGAAAAAGTAGAGCAGTTATTCGGAAAAGCATTGCAGATTTCGCTGGGCAACCTGCAAAAGAATTTTTCTTTCCTGACAGAACAGGAAAAAGAAAAGTACTCGGCTACTATTCTGCAGGAGTTTAATGGCTACCAGAGTTTTTATTATAACTATTATAAACAAAAACCATCCATAGCCGGTACGGCTTACAATCTTGAACTAAGCACCAAAGGGATGATATTAAATACCGGTGTGGAAATGCGGCAGGCAGTGCAAAACAGCAGCGATAAAGAAGCGGTTGCTATTTATAACGACTGGGCAATATTGAAAACTTCATTGGCGAAAGAGTATGCGTTGCCTGCTGAAAAAAGAAGAGCTGACATGAAAGAGTTAGTAGAGAAGGTAAATAGTTATGAACAGGTACTTACACGGCTGTCTTCCATTTTTAAAGAAGCAGCCGGTATTGGTAAAATAAAATGGAATGATATTCAGCAAAAGCTAAAAGAAAAAGAAGTGGCTGTTGAATTTGCCTCGTTTAAGTATCGCAATAAAGATGGATGGACAGACAGTACACTTTATATGGCACTGGTGCTGCGAAAAGGAGATGTTCACCCGGCGATGATTCCACTCTGCGAAGCAAAACAATTGGACAGTTTGATGAATAATCCCAACAGTACCAATCAGAATTTTATTACCGCCTTGTATCGTGGGCTTGATGTGCAAAGTATGCAACCGGGAATGCAGAGTAAAAAATTATATCAGTTGATCTGGAAACCGTTGGATCACCTGTTATCAGCCAACGATGTTATTTATTTTGCTCCATCAGGCATATTGAACCAGGTGGCTTTTGCTGCTATTCCCTGGGATTCGGCTACTTTATTATCAGACAGGTACCAGATGCAACAGGTAAGCAGTACGGCTATGTTATTAAAAGAAACAAAGGTTACTCCCGCCGCTGTTACATCTGTAACTTTATTCGGAGGCATACAATACACCCTTACCGAACAGGAAATGGCAGCAACGGCAATCAGACAAAAATCAGTAAAAGAAAATGTATCCCGGTCATTAATGAACACAGCAAAAAGAGGCGATGCCTGGAATTATTTGCCCGGTACATTGGCAGAAGTAAAAGCCATTGCAACCGCAGCAATGCAGCAAAAAATAAAAACTACGTTGTATGCAGGTATAGAAGCAACCGAAGAAGTTTTTAAAAACAACAGCGGTCAAACATCACCCAGCATTATTCATGTGGCCAGTCATGGTTTCTTTTTTCCTGATCCACAAAAAGAAATAAAAAAAAATATGGGTGAAGAAGAACAGGTATTTCGTTCATCCGATAATCCATTAAACCGTTCTGGTATAATACTGGCCGGTGCCAACCGGGCCTGGAATGGAGAAACTTTGCCGGAAGGAATGGAAGACGGTATTCTTACTGCATACGAAGCAGGGAATTTGAATTTTGGAAAAACACAGTTGGTCGTATTATCAGCTTGCGAAACAGGACTGGGTGATATAAAAGGCAGCGAAGGTGTGTTTGGTTTGCAGCGTTCATTTAAAATGGCCGGGGTGGAATATTTATTGATGAGCTTATGGAAAGTGCCTGATGCAGAAACAGCAGAGTTCATGCAATTTTTTTATACTGCTTTATTTAGCGGTAAAACTATTCCTGTTTCATTTCATGACACACAAGAGTATATGAAGAAAAAATACCCGAAGAACCCTTACAAATGGGCGGCCTTTGTACTGTTGAGATAAATTTATTATTCCGGGTTAAGAAACTGGTGAATAGAATGAGCAGCTTTAGCGGAAGCATTGCCCCCTTCACTTAAGAGTTGTTTTAAAGCAGCATAATCTTTTTTCAACTGCTCCTGCCGTTCTTTATTCTCTAATAACTCAGTTAGTTCCTGTAACAGGTTGGCAGCGGTGAGATTATTTTGAATAAGTTCCTTTACTATTAGTTTATCCATTATCAGGTTGACGAGTGAGATGTATTTCACATTTACCAATCGTTTCCCAATCTGGTAGCTAAGCCAGGAGCCTTTGTAACAAACTACTTCCGGTACTTCAAACAAGGCAGTTTCTAAGGTAGCCGTTCCTGATGTTACTAATGCAGCTTTTGATTGCATCAATAAATCATACGTCTTGTTGGTTACATAAGAAACGTTGGCAAATGGCTTTAGTAATTCATCATAAAAACTCTCTTCCAATCCCGGAGCTTTGGCAACGATAAATTGGTAAACCGGAAATGATTTGCTTACTTCCAGCATCACCGGTAATTTTTTTAATATTTCCTGCTTACGACTGCCGGGAAGTAAAGCAATTATCGATCTATCGGATAACTCCGGACTCCGGACTCCGTACTCCCGGCTTCTCTCAACTTCTTCCACCAACGGGTGTCCTACGTATTCTACTTCCCAGTTCCATTTGTCGTTATAATATTTTTTTTCGAAAGGCAGAATGACCAGCATTTTATCAATGCATTGCTTCATTGTTTTTACACGGCCTGCTTTCCATGCCCACACTTGTGGCGAGATGTAATAAATAATTTTTATCCCATGTTGCTTTGCCCATTTGGCAATACGAAGATTAAAACCTGGATAATCAATCAGGATAAGTGCATCTGGTTTGTATTGCAGAATATCTTCTTTACAAAATGCAAGGTTGCGAAAGATAGTCCGCAGGTTCATCAGCACTTCAGCAAAGCCCATAAAGGCAAGTTCACGGTAATGTTTCACTAATTCTCCGCCGGCTTCCTGCATTTTATCGCCACCCCAGCAGCGGATATTGGCTTCTGCATCAAGCTTTCTTAATTCTTTAATGAGGTTGCTGCCATGCAGGTCTCCGGATGCTTCACCGGCTATGATATAGTATTTCATGAAGTGACAAATGTAATCCGGTTGATTGAATTCTTCATTATCTGGTTACTATTTTAAAAACTTCTAAAACTAAAACCTGAACCAAATAGTAGCATAGATATATAGAAATACACACATAGTTTTCTATAAGTAGCTTATGTTTCTATTGTGCCTATTGTGGTTCAGAATATATAGCATTAAATGAAGTTTGAATATTGTTGGTGTATTCGAAAATGGACAATAGCGAACAGAACGATGAAGAGTGCAACGCAACGGAAGCTGATATACTTACGTTAAAGCTCCGGCATACAAGTAGTAGTAATGTCGCTGGTTCCATCATTTGCATTTTCTTAATTAAAAAGCTTTAAAACTAAAATACCGATGCCATAAAAAAGAGTGACAATAAAAATGCCTTTGAAAGTTTGCACTTTGTCGAAGTGTACGTAAATGGCAAAAAGAAATGCATTGGCGAGCAGCGAAAAAGTGCCAACGTTGGTTATTACATTGTTATTATGTATAAAATAATCCAGAAATGCTTTGAAGCTAAACGTTGGAAATTTAAGTTTATAAACAATGACTAGCCCGATGATGGGGCCGATAAGGCCAAGTATTAACCCAAGGCGAAGACTATCTTTCGTTAATATCATTCAGATGGTGTTTTTATTTCCAGAGTTTTTCGAGTTTGGCTTTTAAAACGTAATTCGTCAAATCAAATTGCACAGGTACCACACTTACATAATTATTGGCTAATGCCCATACGTCGGTGTCTTTTCCTTTATCAAAGTTTACAAACTCACCGGTAAGCCAATAGTAATGGCGGCCATGCGGATCGTTACGTTCTATAAAATCTTCTTCGTATTTGGCATAAGCCTGTTTGCAGATTTTAAATCCTTTCAGCAACTCCGGTGCTACAGCGGGTATGTTTACATTTAATACCGTATGCTTATCTAATTTTGTTTTCAGCATTTTTTCTACTATCAGGCGAACATATTTTCTTGCCCCGGTAAAATCTGCATCAATGCGATAATCCAATAACGAAAAACCCACGGAAGGAATACTTTCAATAGCTGCTTCTACTGCTGCAGACATAGTGCCTGAATAGATAACATTTATACTATGATTAGCACCATGATTAATACCGCTGAGGCAAATATCCGGTTTGCGGTGCAATACTTTATCTACTGCCAGCTTTACACAATCAACCGGTGTGCCGGTGCATGACCAGGTTTCTATATTGTCAATAGAATTTATCTTATGCAATCGCAATGGCTGGCCGATGGTGATGGCATGACCCATACCCGACTGTGGTTTGTCCGGAGCGACTACTACAATTTTCCCTAAATCTTTTACAGCTTCTACCAGGTTCATAATACCGGGTGCGGTAACACCATCATCATTGGTAATAAGAATAACAGGCTTTTCTTTTGCTGAAACTTTTGCGGGGCTCTTTTTTGCAGAAGGGCTTTTGGTAGGACTGGGTTTTGATTTTTTTATCATACGGATACAAAAATCCTTGTTTTTTTTGTGTTATCCAAACGGAAACAAGGATAGAAGGGATCAGAAAGGATTATTCCCTTTTAACTAACCGCCTTGTAATATATCAACCGTCGGTCAGGTATGAAGTTTGAATTTTTTGTGTCACTCCGCAAAAATTCATGGGCCAAAGTTTTGAATATCTAAATTAATTAGTATTTTGCAGCTAACTAAATTAGTTGGTTATGGCAATCTCCAATCAAAACATGAAATATCTCCGCAAACTTCGTGGCTGGACACAAGAAGAGTTCGCCAATAAACTCCGCATTAAACGTTCCCTGCTCGGGGCTTATGAAGAAGAGAGGGCAGAGCCAAGAATAGATGTGCTGGGAGTGGTCTGCGATATTTTTAAACTTACTTTGGATGATATTCTTCGTAAGGATTTAAGTGATAATAAAGGTAATTACCTCGCCAAACGCCGGGCTATGAAACTGGCAGGTGGGCGGCCTGAGATTCCCTTTGTACCAGTAAAAGCAGCGGCAGGTTATCTCGCCGGCTATGCCGATCCCGAATTTGTGGATGAGCTCAACACCTTCACTTTGCCGATGCTGGCCGGTGGTAATTACCGGGCTTTTGAAATTATCGGCGACTCAATGTTGCCTACACCCAGTGGCTCAGTAATAGTGGGAGAAAAAGTAGAAAGCCTTGAAGAAATAAAAAATAACATGGCTTGTATTGTAGTATCCAGAAATGAAGGAGTGGTTTACAAAAGAGTGCAGAAAAACGGACGGCAAAAAAATAAATTGACCTTAGTTAGCGATAACCCATCTTTCCATCCCTACACCGTAAATGCGGATGAAGTGCTAGAAATGTGGCAGGCTCAAATGGTAATTTCTAAAGCCAATACCCAGCAACGGTGGGATATGGGTCAGCTTACCAATATTGTTTCTGATTTGCAGCAACAGGTAACATCATTGAAAAAGAGAATGAATTAAGGGTTTTTATGTAGTAGGTAAGACATTTTTTGCGTTTTTTTGCCGTATTCTATTATCCTTCGTTACAGTTTTTTATATTTGAAGACTGCTAAAGTCGGCACATGACATTGAGAAAACTTATCTGTTTACCCTTTTTCTTGCTTTATGGTATTTCTCTTTTTTCGCAGGAAAAAACATTACAGGCTATTAAAATTTTTCAGGCACTGAAAATTGATGGCCGACTCGACGACCCAGCATGGTCAAATTCAGTTACCACTACCAATTTTATTCAGAATTATCCATCTGCCGGAAAGCCAGCCTCTCAATCAACTAATGTAAAGGTGGTTTATGACGATGGTGCAATTTATATCGGAGCATATTTGTACGATGACCCTGCTTTAATCAGAAAACAAATCACCGCAAGAGATGCAGAAATGCAAAAGGATGTTGATTTTTTCTCCGTTTTTCTGGATACCTACAATGATAACCAGAACGGATTTCAGTTTGTTGTTACTTCAGCCAATGTACAATCAGATGCAAAGCTGGGACCCAATCTGGGGAGCGGAGGTGGATTTGGAGAGTATGGTGACAAAACCTGGGATGCGGTTTGGGAAAGTAAAGTGCAGGTACAAAAGGATGGTTGGACTGTTGAAATTAAGATTCCCTATATTTCCCTACGCTTTGCAAAAAAAGAAGTACAGGATTGGGGTATTCAATTTCAGCGCATCATAAGAAGAACGAATGAAAATTGTTTTTGGAACCCCGTTGATCCGGCGGTAAACGGTTTTATTAATCAATTTGGTGAGTATAAAGGCTTGCAGAATTTGCAACCTCCTCTTCGCCTCAGCTTTTCACCGTATGTATCTACTGGCTACAGAAGTTTTCCTCAAACCAGGGGGTTTTCAAAAAAATGGCTTGGCAGTGGTGGTATGGATGTAAAGTATGGGGTTAATGAAAGCTTTACGCTGGATGCAACGCTTATCCCGGATTTTGGACAGGTGATTTCTGATAATGTAATCAATAACCTTTCACCTTTTGAAGTTGAATTCAAGGAGAATCGCCAGTTTTTTACAGAGGGAACTGAGATTTTTAATAAAGCCGGTTTGTTTTATTCCCGTCGGGTAGGCGCTATCCCAACAAAATATAATAGTGTAAACAATTTTGTTGCTAATAATAATACCTGGGAAATAAAGAAGAACCCATCTGTAACACAGTTATATAATGCAACCAAATTTTCGGGTCGTACTCAAAAAAAATTGGGAATAGGAATATTTAATGCGGTTACATCACCCATGGAGGCAAGAATTCGCAACACTGTTTTGGGAAAGGACTCAACAATTGAAACGGAGCCATTGGCGAATTATAATATCGTTGTGTTCGATCAGGCATTGAAAGGACGTTCATCCGTTACATTTACCAATACAAATGTAATGCGAAATGGAAGTGCAAGGGATGCCAACGTTACGGCACTTGACTTTAGTCTTTTTGATAAAAAAAATACATTTAATGTCCGGGGTACGGCTCGATATAGTAAAATTTTTGGTACTACTCCTTATGATGGGTACAATGCTACCTTAAGAGTCGGCAAAGTAAGCGGTAAGTGGCAATACTCTCTTCAGGAGGTGATAAAGTCTGCAAAGTATGACCCAAGAGATCTCGGATTTTTATTATTTCCGAATGAAGTATCTACAACTTTTAATGCAAGTTATAATCAGTTTACTCCTACCAATAATTTTCTCACTTATTCATACAGGCTGTCCACCCGATACGGCAGACTCTATGAACCCGGGGCATATACTGATTTTAGCACCAGCGCAACTGGTTTTTGGGTTTTTAAGAATTTCTGGGATGTAACATTGGTGACAGGATATTTTCACGATCAAAATGATTATTTTGTACTTGGTGATCCGGCTACCTATAAGCGGTTTGTTATAAGGCCATCTTTTGGCTATATACGATTGGATGGAAGTACGGATAGTCGTAAAAGGCTTTATGTCAGCTATAGAACCTTATTTGCTGATTTTTTTAATTCTGCTCCTAATAAAGATTATCATAAGGTGCAGGGAGGATTGCGTTACAGGTTCAGCAACCGCTTTACGCTGGATTTTTCTCACCAGCATGAGGGAGAGACCGACTACATCATAACTGCAGGAAGAGAGACAAATGGTGAGCCCATCATTGCATTTGTCGATTTTACCGATATAACATCTATTTTGTCAGGCATATACAATTTTACACCCCGTATCAATCTTACACTTAGGGCAAGGCATTACCTCAGCAGGGTAAATTTTAACCGTTTTTCCAATGTAGATACTAAAGGGTATCCTATACCTAAGAGTGGAACAACGAATTATGACAATGTAAACATTTTTAATCTTGATGCTTTTGTTACCTGGGATTTTCGCCTTGGAAGCCGTTTGATAGTGGGATACAAGAACTGGTTAGGCGAGGACGAAGTGGTTGGCCTGACCGGCAAAAATAATTATGTAAGAAACCTGGGAAAAATATTTGACCTGCGTCATGGTAATGAATTAACTGTCCGCTTTGTTTATTTCCTGGACTACAACCAGTTTCGTAAAAAACGCTAAGCAATTTGCATAATTTTATCTTCAACAAGGGCAAAAACAGTTTCACCTTTTTCAGGTGTTACTTTAAATGTGCCGGTAAAGCGGCTAAAGGCTGGTAGCACACAATAGTCTTTAGCAAAATAAAAACAAGGTAGCCGGAGGAATTGTCTGCCCTGCCCTTTAATACCGATAGCCGGGTGCATATGGCCGGTAAATGTGTATAGTTCCTTTTCTTTGTCTGTCAGCTTTTGCCGCATTGTTAAATCATGAATAAACAGAAAAGGAGCGGCTATTAATTTTTCATTGCTGACTTTAATACCGGCTTCTTCGTACCAACTGTCATCCAGTATATCATGATTACCTTTTACAAGATCAATGTGCAGCAGGGAAAAATCTTTTCTCCATTTGATAAATAAATCAAGTTCTTTATTGGCGGTACTATGTGTAAGGTCGCCGGCTATAATTAACCGGTCAACTTTAAAAAGATATAATTGTGATATGAGCCTTTGCAGGTCTGCTTTATAAATACTTTGAGGAATGGCAATTCCGGCTTTTCTGAAATGACCGCTTTTGCCGAGGTGCATGTCTGCAATAATGAGTGTATTTTCTTCTTCCCAAAAAAGGCTGCTTTCCGGGGAAACCCAAAATGTATTCTTATTGATAATATGCTGGATAGGATTTTGCATCGAAGGTTTGCAAATATAACCAACGATGACACTGATTAGAACGGATTAGTATGGATTTTTCTTTCCATCAAACTATGTGTAATTGTTCAGATAGTAAATCAATCCGTGAAATGAGTTTAATCATCTTTTAATCCGTACTAAGCTGTTGCTGCATCTTTCTTACCCGGTCTTCTAATTTTTCAGACGATAAATCTTCCCGCATACTATCCACTTTTATTGGAAAACAGAAGGGGGTTAATTGTTGTGGAAAAGTGATAATGATTTTTGATTGCTGTATTCTTTCCAGCATATCCCGTAACCTTACTTCTTCCATTTGCTGGTCCAGCACTTCCTGGTAGGATTGACGTAGCAGCAAATTGCCGGCATCATATTCACTAAACACTTTGAAAAGGAGAGAGGCCGATGATTGTAAATGCCTTGCCTTCTTTCTTTCACCAGGCATGCCCTGGAAAATAAGACCACCAATAACAGCTACATCCCGGAATTTCCTTTTAGCCATTTCCGTACTGTTTACACTTCGCTGTATGTCATTCAGTAAATCAGCAGGAGAAAACAGTTCATACACATTGGTATCATCAACAGGGATGGGCTGGTCACTCAGTAATTCAAAACCATAATCATTCATGGCAAACGAAAAGGTGATAGGAGTGATGCGGCTGATACGGTATGCCAGTATGGCTGCCATTGCTTCATGTACCAATCTTCCTTCAAATGGATATACAAAAAGATGAAAACCGTCTTTCGTTTCAATTTGCTCAATCAGTAATTCATTTGCTTTCGGAACATGAGATAATTGCTGTTGTAAATCAAAGAGTGGTCTCAGCACTTGAAGCTCTATTATTCCCGACTCCCGATTCAAATCTCCTGCCTCATCCAAAGTTGCTCTCAACTTCTTTCCCAAATTGGCACTCAGCGGCATCCTGCCACCATTCCAGCTAGGCACCATTGATTTTTTCGAATTTGATTTTTTAACCAATGCCGTCATATCTTTTATTAATATAAATTCTAAATTTCTTCCGGCCAGGGTAAATACATCACCCGGCTCAAGCCGTGAAATAAAGTACTCTTCAATTACACCAATATAACCACCAGTCATAAATTTTACTTTCAGCATTGTATCGCTTACAATAGTGCCGATATGCATCCGGTGCCGCATGGCTACTTTTCGACTATTGATTTTATAAACTCCATTTTCAATTTCCACTTTTTTAAAATCATCATACTGTTGCATAGCATTGCCACCTTCGGTAATAAAATGAAGTATTTTCAGCCATTCATCTTTTGCCAGGTCACGGTAGCAGAAAGTGGATGTTACTTCCTTATATGTTTCATCAGGAAGAAAACCATCTGAAATAGCAATGGTGTTTAAATATTGTAACAGCACATCATAGCAGAGCATCATCGGTGGCCGGCTTTCAATAAGGTTTTCAGCCATTGCTGACTTTAGAGCGGCGGCTTCCATTAATTCCAAAGAATGAGTAGGTAGAAAATAAATTTTACTTACCGCATCAGGGCTATGGCCACTTCTGCCGGCTCTTTGTAAAAAACGGGCAACACCTTTTGGCGAACCTACCTGTATTACTGTTTCCACGGGACGAAAATCAACACCTAAATCAAGGCTGGCGGTGCATACAACTGCTTTCAAATTTCCTGAATGGAGATTGTCTTCAATCCATGTTCGTAATTCTCTGTCAATGGAGCTATGATGCAAGGCAATAGAACCAGCAAGATCAGGACAAACAGTTAACAGCGTCTGGTACCATGTTTCACTCATCCCTCTTGTGTTAATGAAGATGAGTGTTGTTCTGCTTTGCTGAATAATAGGAATAATTTTATGTGCCAGCTTAATACCGAGATGCCCGGCCCAGGGATATTTTTCTATTTCATCAGGAATAATGGATTCTACTTCTATCTTTTTTTGCATGCCTGCTTTTATTATAACTCCTTCTTTTCTTAATGGAGATAGTAACACTTCCTTTGCTTCATCAAGATTTCCAATTGTTGCAGAAATGCCCCAAATACTGAGTCTTGAGTCATGAGCAGTGAGTCGTGAGCCGGATGTGTCTTTTTCCTGGCTCCGAACTCCTGACACAAGACTCCCCACTAACCTTGAAACCGCCAACTCCACCTGTACTCCTCTTTTGCTACCCAACAATTCATGCCACTCATCCACGGCAATAATTTTTAACGACCGGAACATTTCAGCATATCCTTTTTGTGCCAGTAACAAATGCAAACTTTCAGGAGTAATAAGCAGCACTTCCGGCATTTGTTTTTTTTGCCTTGCCCTTTCTGCTGTATGGGTATCTCCATTTCTAATACCTATTTTCCAGCTCATCCCCAATTCTTCAATTACTTCTTCCATGGCCCGGCCAATATCTTTGGCCAATGCACGGAGCGGAGTAACCCATATCAATTGCAACCCATTATTCTTTTTAGTTTTATAATTGTTGGGGTGATGGTTAATAAAGTATATGAGGGAGCCAAGAAAAACGGAGAATGTTTTGCCGCAACCTGTAGGTGCATTTACCAAACCGCTTTTTCCATTAATAATATGCTGCCAGGTCTGCTGCTGAAACACAAAAGGTTGTTTTCCGTTTTTGGCAAGCCAGTCGCAGATTGTTTTATATCCCTCAGATGTCTCTAATGCAGCATCCATATTACAAACTTAACTTCCTCTTTTTATATGTTGTGTCTATAATTGACATTCTAATCGTAAATCTACTAAAGGCTTGCAGTTCCGGGGAAACGATATTACATTTGCAACATACTAAGGATATACCTTTCGGGCTGCTTAGTAATCCATTTTCTATTCTTAAGGCAAATAACAAACAACAAGTTTGATAATTTGTTCCGTTTATCCCCTGAAAATCCTTCATACCAAGATCCATCATTCTAAGTGAGACTCGTCAGCGTCGTTTTCGTTGATATAATTCTACAAGTATGAAGAATTTATTTAAGCAAGGAAAGTCAGCATTAGCAGAGGAAATAAATGAATCCGGCAGCAGTAAATTATATGTAGCATTTCTGAATGAGGCGTTGATTAAGAACCCGGGAAAAGCAGATAATGATTATGAAAATAGCTTCCAAAACGGCAAGGCAACTGTATTCAGCACTACTGGCGGATCATATTATATTAACGGAGTGCCTGCTATACTTTCACAAGATGAAGAAGCCATGTTATACGAAAACGAATATTCAGAATACTATTAATTAAGAACCGGAGAATAAATCAACTAACACCGGCTTAATAAATTCCTTTTAATGTTCCGTCCTGCCATTTCAGAAAATACAGTTTCTTATTTTCAAAATAATCCAGCGTCATGTTTTGTTTGCTGAGAACCGGCTGAATATCGAAGTCGGTGAAAACTTTTGTACTCTTATTGGCCAGGTTGGATGAAATATCACGACCATACTGCAGAAGCATTCTTGCAAACCGGAAGGTTACTTCATAACCCCGGAAAACCATATCACTTGGCCGGGCAAACAAAGTTTTATTAAACTGGCGGGTGATGCTTTGACTTGCCTTATCCGTTTTTGCATTGTAAAAGGGGGTGCTGTAAATAATTTCAATGCCTTTGTATTCTGGTTTATTAAAAGCAATGCCATCCCAGGTAGGCATGCCCATCACTGTTGCGAGGTATTTTTGTTTATGCAAAGCGGCAAGTTGCTGTGTTAGTTTTTTTCCAAAATTTTCGTCGAGGCTTCCTGCAATACACATAGTTTGATTAGTGGTATCTAGAAAAGGCTTTAACTGGTTAACGGTAAAACTGTCAGTCAGTTCAACATATTTAATTTTCAGGGGAACGGCTGCTGTGCTTTTACCAAAATCATCAAAGTAAGTTTTAATACGGTCTTCCAATTGTCCCTTTTTACGAAATATGATAATCGGGTCAAGCGAATAATATTTTTGCAGGTGTTTATAAATTCCTTCACATTGTGTTCTGAGGGTGGGGTTCAGTACGACAAAGAAAGGATTCGCCACAGCGCCACCATCATTAGGGAGGTTCACATTAATAACCGGTATATTTTTTCTTAATCCTGCTTCTGCAAAAATTTTTACTTCTGCACTGCTGCAATTGGCAATGATAAGTTCAATGCCCTCCATATCAGCATTGTTCAATTGTTGAGTGAGGGTTTCTTTAATAGATTTTGTATCAAAAACAAAAACTTCCAGCTGAGCTTTTTCTTTGTTCAACGAATCCAATGCCAGTTGAGCACCTTCATAAAACTCTAAGCCGGGGTTAATAAATTTTGGGAACACATTTTTTGAATAGCGGTATTCATCGTTGTAATCAAATGCAGAGTCAAGATACAAAGGAACGAAAATGGCAATTTTGTGCCTGGGCTCATTGGTCTGTGCAACAACTTTTGTAGTTTGCAACAAGCAACAAAAAATAGCTGACAAAATGAAATATTGAGTTTTCCTCATATTCGGTATTAATCTTTTAAATCTTATTATTCCCACTCAATCGTTGCTGGTGGTTTGCTGCTGATATCATACACCACCCGGTTTATCCCTCTCACATTATTAATAATCTCGTTGGAAACATTAGCCAAAAACTCGTAAGGCAAATGTGACCAGTCAGCCGTCATTCCATCCACACTTGTTACAGCCCTTAATACAAGGGTAAATTCATACGTCCTTTCATCGCCCATCACCCCCACACTTTTTACCGGCAGTAAGATAGCCCCCGCCTGCCAAACCGTTGCATACAAATTCGCATCTTTCAGGGCTTTGATATACAAGTGGTCAGCTTCCTGCAACAATTGTACCTTTTCTTCTGTAATTTCTCCTAAAATACGGATGGCCAGCCCTGGTCCCGGGAAGGGGTGGCGATCAATCATTTCGGCAGGAATGCCGAGTTCCCGGCCCACTTTTCTTACTTCATCTTTAAATAAAGAACGCAGTGGCTCCACCAGTTCAAGATGCAAATGGTCGGGCAGGCCACCAACATTGTGATGAGATTTTATAGTAACCGAGGGTCCATGAACAGAAACACTTTCTATTACATCGGGATAAATAGTTCCTTGTCCCAGCAATCCGACACCTTCAAATTTTTTTGACTCTTCCTGGAATATATCAATGAACAGGCTGCCGATTACTTTTCGTTTTTCTTCCGGGTCTGTCTTACCGGCAAGACCATCGTAAAACCTTTGTTTGGCATCTATCCCTTTTACATTTAAGCCAAGTTCGTTATATGTTTTAATAACAGATTCGTATTCGTTTTTACGCAGCACACCATTGTCAACAAATATGCCGTACAGATTTTTTCCAATAGCCTGATGAATTAATGTAGCCGCCACGGTTGAATCAACACCACCGCTTAATGCCATAATAACTTTACGGTCACCAATTTGTTTTTTTAATGCTTCAACAGTATCGGTAATAAAATGTGCCGGTGTCCAGTCTTGTGAACAGCCGCATATATTGACTAAGAAATTATTCAGGATTTTTTTTCCTTCTTTAGAATGATAAACTTCAGGGTGAAACTGTACGCCGTAGAGAGGGAAGTCGGGAGTCATGAGTCGGGAGTCGGGAGTGCCATTTGCCAATTTCTTAAAGGCAGCGATGGGGATGCTTTCTGTTGTTGCTAAAAGTTCAAATCCATCCGGCATTTCCAGGATAGTATCTGCATGGCTCATCCATACCTGCGATTTTTCAGCTACATTATTAAACAGCACATCCTCTTTCTTCCTTTCTAAGATAGCCCGGCCATATTCCCTTTTATTACTTTTTTCCACCCTACCACCAAAACGTTTGGCAGTTAGTTGAGCACCATAACAAATACCCAGTACCGGCACTTTGGTAATAAAATGCTGCACATCAACATCAGGAGCATTTTCTTCATTTACTGAGCAAGGGGAACCGGAAAGGATGATGCCTTTCAGGCCTGGTTCAAAGTCAAATTTTTTATGAAAGGGAATGATTTCGCAATACACATTCGCCTCTCTTACGGCACGGGCAATTAACTGGGTATATTGAGAGCCAAAGTCGAGAATCAGTATCTTTTCCGTCATAGCCAAGAAGCAATTGAATTTATTTATGTTGTTGCCCGCCGTAGCTTTTGCGAAGGCGGGTCATATTGCTGCGAAGGTAAAAAAACTGGTTGAGGTTTGCGGTTTGATATTTCAAGCCTGCTGTCCGGCAGCAAGGTTCTTTCCTGTGGCGGGTTTCGGAGGAATTTTACTAATGATTTTTGGGTGTAACCTTTAAGAGGTTTGAAACGTCAAAGTTGCTGAAAGGTTCGTATTTGAACCTAATTTTGACACCACAAAACCAACCAACATGAAGCGTCTTCTTTTAATTGCCTTATTTTTTGTTTCGATATTTACTTCCTGCCATCGTATAATGAAGGATAAAGTTCGTGGCAACGGAACTATTAAAACTGAAAACCGAACAGCAGGCACATTTACAAGAGTAGATGTAAGTGGTAATATTGATTTGTATGTAAAACAGGATTCTGCCCGTAGTATAAAGATAGAAGCCGATGAAAACCTGATGCAATACATTGAAGTGAAAATGGAAGGTGAAAAACTAATGATACAACCGAAAGAAGGATATAACCTTTCCGGCAGCAAACCCATTAAAGTATATGTTTCTTCCCCGGTATTCAGAGAATTAGAAGCTTCCGGTGCCTGTGATATTATTGGGGAAAATATTTTGACGGCAACAGATGAAATTGCTATAGATGTAACCGGAGCCAGTGATGCCGAACTGGAATTGAAAGCTCCCAAAGTATCAGCAGAGATGACCGGAGCCAGCGGCCTGAAACTAAAAGGTCAAACAAAAGACCTGCATATTGAAGGCTCAGGTGCTTCTCATGCAAAATGTTTTGAACTTTTATCTGAAAATGCAGATGTGGATGTTGCAGGCGCCAGCAGTGCTGATGTATACGCCAGTGTAAAATTGAAAGCAGATGCAAGTGGTGCAAGTGATGTGCGGTATAAGGGTAATGCAACGGTAACTCAAAGTACAAGTGGGGCGGGGAGTGTGAAGAAAGTGGAATAAGTTTACAAGTTCACATACTTCACCGTAATCTTTATATTCCTGTTCCTTCCTTTATCGTCCGTACAGGAAATTTTTACCGGCCCTTCTTCCGGCACAAAGAATTGTTTTTCCCCGGCATTACTGCTTTTGAAAAACTTATTGTTGATATACCAATACACTTTGCTTACATCATTCGCAGTTTTACAAATCAACTGTAAAGGTTCTGGGTCTTTTTTATTAATTAAATATTCTGTTCCATTTACCGGCGAAGTAATAGCAGGGGCAGCTCCTTTAAATATCAATTCACAATCAGGATTGTGTGGCGGTATTTTTTGATACACAATTCTGTTTTCTTCAAACCATGATTGCATATCAGGCTCAACAACTTTATACCATTTCTTTTTATAACCCGTTTCTGGCGCACAGTTTTTGCAATAAGAAATTTTTTCACTGGCATTTATCATTATTTCCTGCCAGTTGTTGCAAACTTTGGTAGAAGAAATCAGCGGAATGAAATAGTCTGTCACTAAACTGGTGCAATGTTCAGAAGGAGCCAAACCGGTTTCACTGCACACCTGCCTGATGTCACAATCTTTTGGTTGTGTAAACCATTCTTCATCGCTGTCGTAATCAATAGTATTGAAAATTTTAAACAGCAATGGCGTTGCAATATTAGCACCACTTAAATCGGCTGCGCCTACGCCGGAAAAATTACCTGCCCATATTCCAATCGTATAGTTTTTGTTATAGCCAATACTCCAGGCATCTTTCTTTCCATAACTGGTGCCGGTTTTCCAGGCAATCTTGGGCATACGTTCAGTAGCTGTCCAGTTTAAAGGAAAATCCGGCCTGTTTACTTTTGATAAAATTTCATTTATCATAAACGTAGCTGCCGGACTCACCACGGTCTGACCGTCCCGGTCTGACTGGCTGGTGCTGACATATACCGGTGCAATATATTTTCCTTCGTTCGCAAAAGATGAAAACAAACCAGTGAGTTCTTCCAATGTTGTACCGCATCCTCCCAATATCAATGACAAGCCAAGCTTTCGTCTATCCTTTTGTATTTGTTTAAAATTACAATTGGATAATTTCTGAATCATTTTTTCATGGCCCAGCATCTTTAATCCTTTCACCGCAGGGATATTTAAAGAATGTTCCAATGCAGTTTCAACGGTAACGTATCCATTGAATTTTTTATCATAATTCTCCGGTGCATAACCAGCATAATTTACTGATACGTCTGTCATTACAGTTTTAGGAGTGAGTAAACCTTCGTCAAAGCACATTGCATAAAGTAGTGGCTTCAATGTACTGCCGGGTTGACGTACTGCATTAGCTCCGTTCACCTGTCCGCCATCTGTAGTATCATAAAAGTTGGAAGAGCCAACATAGGTAATTACTTTATGCGTTTTATTATCAATTATCACTACCGCTGCATTTTTAATATTTTTCAGTCGCTGTGTTCTTATATAATCTTCTACTAATTTTTCTGTTTTCAATTGAGTGTTTAAATCAATAGTAGTTTTGATAATATCACCACCCTGTTTTTTTAGCTTGTAAGAAAGATGCGGAATATAATGCGGCACCGTTTCCCTCGTTGCATTCAGTGGTTCAGCCAATGCATCTTCAATTTCCTTTTGGGTAAACACTTTATCATCTGCAAATTTATTTAGCCAGCGATTTCTTTCTTTTACGATCAGTTTATTATTTTTTCCCACTACTAAAGAGCCGGGATTATTAGGAATGATACTCAATGCGGTTATCTCTGCCAGCGAAAGATGGTCGGGGTTCTTTTTGAAATACAACAGTGAAGCCGCTTTCACTCCTTCAATATTCCCGCCATAAGGAACGAGGTTCAGATATAGCTGCAGAATTTCCTTCTTACTATATTTCAGTTCAAGTTGAAAAGCCCGGAACATTTCCCGGATTTTGCTAAAGATGTTTCTTTTACCCGGCTCCAGTGCTTTGGCCACCTGCATGGTAATAGTGCTGGCACCGGATGTCCGCCGCATTTTAAACAGGTTATTAAAGAATGCCCTTACCACTGCAAACGGATTAACTCCGGGGTGGGAATAAAAGTATTTATCCTCTTTCGCAACGATGGTTTTTTGGAGCAGCGGTGAGATTTCATCCAGTTCCGTTTTCATCCGCCATTTCTGGTCTTTGGTAAGGTAAGAGTTTATTACCACCCCTTTATTGTCAGTGATAATAGTAGAGTAGTCAATCTTATCCCGAAGGGGAAATATCCAGTTTAGCAGGAAGAATAAAACAATCAACCCGAGAAAGCCAATAGCTAGGCGTTTAAAAAACCGGGTGACATGGTTCCAAACCGTGACACCCGGTTTGTTAAAAGTAGGGATGACAGGGTTCGAAACCGTGCCACCCCTAACCGTATTTTGCGACACCTTTAATCTGCTCATAAGAAATTCTTTAATTCATCATCATCAATAACTCTATACGAGTCCTTATAAAATGTTTTCATATTCAAATCTAAAAGTTGAATAGCCAGTTCTTTATTAGCTAATGTCCCATTTCTCATTCCGCAATAATCTTTGAATGAAGAATATTCCCAGTCTTCCATTTTGCTTACCATTTTCGCTACCAAAGGATTTTGATGAATATAATGGAAGCAGGTTCGGTCGTAAAGGTTGCTGCCTTTAGAAATAGGTTTTGCTTTGGTATTCTGCTGAAACAAAGAACCGGTACTATCATTCTGTTTATTAATAGCCCGGGTATAGGAGCTTAAAAGATTTCGGATTCCTTCAATTAATACATTTCTTTCGCTACCGGCAATTGTTCTTCTTTGTATAGTTCTGTTGTCCGCATTAACAAGGAAATGAAAGTGATTCGGCATCAGGCACCAGGCCAGTATATCGCAATGAGGCTGAATGTATTTCCTGACTTTTTTGAGGAAAAAAAGATAGTTTTCAAGCTTGAAGAATATTTGCTGTTTGTTGTTACCCCGGTTATAGATAAGATATAACTCATTTTCAAAAAATTGCATGATTTACTGTTTGCGGTTGTGTAAAAGTAGGGAGTTGTTTCATCTTGTCACGGTACGGGTACGGGTCACACGGTTCAAAACCGTGACACCCGTACCGGTGCTGCTTAACAAATATTTATCTTCTAAAATTTGCAACTCATATTCCATGTACTGTATCTTTCCTGTCAAATTCTTTTCTTCTTGTATGGACTCGTCTGACTTGTCCCGCCCCACCCGGGATATACCTCCTTAGCTTTATGAACTGTGTCACGGTTCATAACCGTGTCACAGCTCATAAAACCTAAATTTTTTCATCAAACAAACTTCTTTAACTTCTCATTCATAACCGACCATTTAACCTACACATCTATGCGTATTAAAGTCTACTTAGTTCCGCTGATTGCAGCAGGGGCTATTTTTTTGTCATCTTGTAAAAAGAATGCCATCACTCTTTCATTTACCAATGCTAAAGGCGAAGTGCCGCAGCTGGGTAACTTAATTTTCCGTTTCAGCAGTTCGCTGGCCAAAGATTCTATGCTTAACGCATGGGACTCGACGGATTATATTTCTTTCGAACCAAAAATTGCCGGCAGGTTCCGTTGGCAAAGCCCTGATGAACTGGTGTTCTCGCCATCGCAGCCGCTGAACCCTGCCACCACCTATAAAGCTAAAGTGAAAAGTGCTGTATTGAAATTCAGTAAATACAATTCCGTAAAGAATGGTGATAAAATTACATTCCACACACCTGACCTTACCTTAGACAATTCACAAATCATCTGGATTGGCGAAACAAGCACTTCTGCTGTACCACAGGTTGATTTATTTTTCAATTACCGGGTAAACCCGGAGAATTTGAAAAGTAAACTGAATATTGAAGTGGAAGGCAAGAAAGCTGACTTCAATATGATTACTATTTCACCTGATAATAAAATATCAGTTCGTATCAATGGACTGAAAGCTGAAGACAAGGACATTGATGCAAGAGTCAGTATTGAAAAAGGATTGAAACCGGAAAAGGGAAATACTTCTACAGCCGATGCTATTGCCAGTTCACTAACTATTCCTTCGCCTTATGTGCTGACGATTCAAAATGTAGAATCAGAGCATGATGGCATGGAAGGAGTGATAAAAGTTACCACCAGCCAGCAACTGACGGGTGAAAGCCTGAAATCATTTTTAAAGTTTGACCCCGATCTTGCTTACACGGTTGAGGCGAACGATTATGGCTTTACTCTACGCAGTGATAAGTTTGATACTGAAAAAAGTTATGCATTGACAGTTGTGAAAGGTTTACGGGGAAAAATTGGTGGCGTAATGAAAGAAGATTATAACGGTGGTGTTGCTTTCGGAGAGCTGGAGTCTGGTATTAGTTTTACTAATAGCAAAGCAGTTTACCTTTCTAAAAAGGGTGGCAAGAATATAGAAGTACAGATTACAAATGTGCCGAAAGTGAAATTGATTATCTCAAAGATTTATGAGAATAACTTATTGCTGGCGCAACGTTATGGCTATACTCCGCAGGAAAAAAGAAGTGGCCCCGATTATGCCAGCTACGATGGTGAATATGATGGAGACTATTCGGATGAATACGGTGGTGGCGATGCCATGTTGGGTGATGTTATTTATGAAAAAGAAATTGATACCCGTTCATTGCCAAAAAGTGGTGCAGGCAGAATATTGAATTTCTCGCAGTTTGAAGACAGGCTGCCTGATTTCAAAGGCGTTTATCATATCGTTATCCGTTCTGCGGAAGATTATTGGGTAAAAGACAGCCGGTACATTTCCTTATCTGACTTAGGACTCATTGCCAAAGAAGGACAGGATAAAATTTATGTGTTTACCAACTCAATAAAATCTGCCGACCCGGTTAATGGAGTGAATGTATCTGTTTATTCAACCAACAACCAATTGATTGGTACGGGAGCTACTGATAAAGATGGTGTCGCAACTATTCCTTTTAGCAAAAAAGATTTTAGTGGGTTTAAACCAGCGATGGTGATTGCAAAAACTGCTGATGATTTCAACTATCTGCCTTTTAATAATACAAGGGTAAATACTTCAAGGTTTGATGTGGCTGGTAAAAGAAACAATCCTTCTGGGTTTGATGCATTTGTATATGCAGAAAGAGATGTGTATCGTCCGGGCGAAAAAATTAATTTCTCTGTTATCATTCGGGATGCTGAATGGAAAAATCCGGGAGATGTGCCATTAAAGATGAAATTCCTGATGCCAAATGGTAAAGAACTGAAATCATTCAGAAAAAGTTTGAATGAAGAAGGTTCGGTGGAAGGAAGTATTGATATTGCTACGGCTGCTATAACCGGTAGCTATACATTGGAAGTTTATACCTCTACTGATGTGTTGCTTGCTTCAAAGAATTTTTCCGTGGAGGAATTTGTGCCTGACCGTATCCGGGTAAATACAAAATTAGATAAGGAATATTTACGTTCTGGTGATGTGGCAAAACTCAATATCAATGCCATGAATTTTTTCGGCCCACCAGCGGCTAACCGTAAATATGAAACAGAGATTCAGGTGAAACAAAAGTTTTTTTCTTCCAAAAATTTTGATGGGTATGATTTCAGCCTGGCTAATCAGAATACTTTCTTCGATAAAGAAGTAAAGGAAGGAACAACTGATGCTTCAGGTAATTCCAATATTGAGTACACAGTACCTGCTACTTATGCTAACATGGGTGCCTTACAAACAAGTTTCTATACAACAGTATTTGATGAAACAGGAAGACCAGTAAGCCGAGCCACTACGGTTGATATTTTTACACAGGATGTTTTCTTCGGTATAAAACAGGATTGGTTCTATTATTATCCGTTGAACCAGCAGGTGAAGTTTAACCTGGTGGCCGTAAACAAGGACGGTAATGCCACCAGCTCAACCGCAAGGGTAGAAGTGATCAAGCATGAATACAGAACTGTGTTGACGAAAAGCGGAAGTTATTTCCGTTACGAATCACAGAAAGAAGATAAACTAATGATTGAACAGCAGATTTCTGTTGGTAACAATACGGTTTATACTTATGTGCCAAGAAGCCCCGGTGATTATGAAGTAAAAGTGTATCGTCCGGGTGCTAATAATTATGTGAGCCGCAGTTTTTACAGCTATGGAAGTTATGGAGGCAACAATAATTCTTTTGAAGTGAACAACGAAGGGAATATTGAAATTGAGATTGACAAGAAATCTTATGCATCCGGAGAAAGTGTAAAAGCTTTATTCAAAACTCCGTTCAGTGGTAAAATGCTGATAACATTGGAAACTGACCATGTTGTTTCTCATCAGTATGTTGATGTGAGTAACAGGACCGCCAGCGTTGTTTTAAAATTGAATGCTGACCATGTGCCGAATGTTTATATCACGGCTACATTAATTAAACCGCATGAAGTATCAGACATTCCGTTAACTGTCGCACATGGATTTAAGAATGTAACAGTGGAAGACAAAAACAGGAAAATCACTACGGAAGTGGTTGCACAGAAAACAGTACGTTCTAAAACACACCAGAAAGTAACGGTAAAAGCTGCCCCCGGTAGTTTTGTTACGCTGTCTGCTGTTGATAACGGGGTATTGCAGGTAAGTGATTTTAAAACACCAAACCCTTATGATTATTTCTATCAGAAGAAAGCCTTACAGGTTTCTGCATTCGATTTATATCCTTTATTATTTGCAGAAGTAAGAGCTAAACTCAGCAGCACCGGTGGTGATGGAATGATGGATATGGAAAAAAGGTCGAACCCGATGCCAGCTAAAAGAATAAAAGTAGTTAGCTATTGGGGTGGTATTAAAAAAGCCAATGGAAGTGGCGTCGCTGAATTTGAATTTGATATTCCGCAGTTCAGCGGAGAATTAAGATTGATGGCTGTTGCTTATAAAGGACAAAGCTTTGGTGCAGCCGATAATACGATGACTGTTGCTGACCCGATTGTTGTAAGTACAGCTCTGCCAAGATTTTTAAGTCCTGGTGATACGGTAAATGTGCCGGTAACATTGACTAATACAACTGATAAAGCAGCGAATGTAACCGCCACTATAGGAGTAGAAGGCCCGATGAAAGTAGTAGGTAGTAACAATCAATCGGTAAGCCTTGCTGCAAAAAGCGAAGGCCGTGCAACATTCAAAATTGTTGCTGACCCAACTATCAATGTTGGTAAAGTAACCGTGACAGTAAGTGGATTGGGAGAGAAGTTTACCGATGCAACAGAAATTTCTGTACGTCCGCCATCTACATTACAGAAATCAACAGGTAGCGGTTCAATTGCCGGAGGAAGTTCGCAAAAGATAAACATTGGCCTGAGTGATTTTATACCAGGCAGCATTAACTACAGTTTAGTGGTAAGCCGTTCACCTGCGCTGGAGTTAGGCGAACAATTAAAATATCTTGTCCAGTATCCTTATGGTTGTACAGAGCAAACTGTGTCGGCTGCCTTTCCACAAATCTATTACAGTGATTTGTCTGATTTGATGATGCTGAACAAAGAGCAGAATAAAACGAATGCCAACACTAATATTATGGAAGCCATCCGAAAAATCAAAATGCGGCAGTTGTATAATGGTGCTGTCACTTTGTGGGATGGTGAAGGCAAAGAAGACTGGTGGACCACCATTTATTCTGCACACTTTTTACTCGAAGCAAGGAAAGCAGGATTTGATGTGGACAATAGTTTATTGGAAACGATGCTGAACTATATTAACAACAAGTTGAAGAATAAGGAAACTATTACTTATTACTACAACCGTGACCAGAATAAGAAGATTGCACCGAAAGAAGTTGCATACGGATTATATGTACTGGCTCTTGCAGGAAGAACAAATGTGCCTGCAATGAACTATTATAAAGCCAATACTTTGATGCTTGCATTAGACAGCCGTTATTTATTAGCCGCAGCGTATGCAACGGCTGGTGACAGAAAATCCTTCACTGCCATGTTACCCGCATCATTCAGTGGAGAGGAATCAGTAGCACAAACAGGTGGCAGCTATTATTCTGATGTAAGGGATGAAGCCATTGCATTAAACGCATTGATTGATGTGGACCCCGGTAATGGACAGATTGGCATTATGGTAAAGCATGTGGCTGATAAATTAAAAGCAAGAAGATACCTGAGCACACAGGAAAGAGCATTTGCTTTTCTTGCTTTGGGTAAACATGCAAAGTCTGCTAATAACTCTACCGCTACTGCTGAAATAAAAGTAAACGGTAAAGTGATTGCAAAAGTAGATGGCGGTCAGTGGACGGGTGATATGAAAGCTCTGGGTGGTAACAATGTTGAGATTGCTACGAAAGGGAATGGACGTTTGTATTATTTCTGGCAAGCCGAAGGCATCAGTGCCAGCGGTGCTTACAAAGAAGAAGACAGCTACCTAAAAGTAAGAAAACGTTTCTTCGACAGGAATGGTAAGCCGATTACTACAAACACCTTTAAGCAAAATGATTTGATCATTATCGGTGTTACACTGGAACGTTCATTTAATACACCAATAGAAAATGTAGTTATTACTGACCTGTTGCCTGCCGGTTTTGAAATTGAAAACCCAAGAACAAAAGAAATACCCGGTATGGATTGGATAAAAGATGCTTCTACACCAACGGCATTGGATGTGCGGGACGACCGTATCCATTTCTTTGTGGATGCAAATAGTAATAAACAAACGTATTACTATGCTGTCCGTGCCGTATCACCCGGTAATTATAAAATGGGACCGGTAAGTGCAGATGCCATGTATAATGGAGAATATCATTCTTATAATGGAGCAGGAGCAGTGAGGGTAATTCAGTAGGAATAAAATTGTAGTTTTAAAGCCTCTCAATTACGAGAGGCTTTTTTATGCAAGCTCCTATTCAAAAAAATATTGCTGTAGTATGTAACCCGCTTGCCGGAGCAGGTAAAGCGATAAAATTGGCCGAAAAAATTTCGGAAAAATTATCTGCCCTGGAAATTCTATTTTCTGTTTTCAATGAAAAATGGCCAGAAGATTTTGAAAACTTTACTGATGTTTTTGTTGTTGGTGGCGATGGAACACTGAATTATTTTGTCAATCTTTACCCGGATATAAAATTACCGTTAGTTATTTTCAATGGTGGAACCGGTAATGATTTTCACTGGCTGCTTTATGGCAAAATTAATTTTGAAAACCAGATCCAACTTGCTTTGTCGGCAGAACCTAAACCCATTGATCTTGGAAGGTGTAATGAAAAATATTTTATCAACGGAGTTGGAGTTGGTTTTGAAGGTGAAGTGGCAAAAAGCCTTACAGGGAAAAAGAAAAAAGCCGGTAAGGTTTCATTTATGGCAATGATACTGAAAAAAATATTTTCGTATCGTTCAAGAACTTACCGGATAATAGCAGATGGTAAAACAATTGCTGAAAAAAAGTATTTTATTATTGATATCAGTAATGGCAGCAGGGCTGGCGGGGGTTTTCATATTGCCCCACAGGCAAAAGCAGATGACGGTTTGTTTGATATGGTTATGATAGCTGCACTTCGCCCCATATATCGTTTAAGATGGCTACCGGTTATTGAGAAAGGGCAACACTTAAATCTTTCTTTTGTTAATCATTTTAAAGCGAAGCAAATATCAATAGAGAGTAATGAGAGTATTTCATTTCACCTCGATGGAGAATATTATGAAGCTGCTAAGCTCGATGTGGATTTAATGCCGGGAAAACTTTTATTCAGGTACTAATAAAAAAAGTCCGGCTCTTTCGAACCGAACTTATTAAAGCTTCTTCATCCCGATCGTACTGAGCTTGTCGAAGTATCGGGACGTTATTAATTAATAT